>Ga0182236_100491_pt1 | contig 8583 bp, 9 predicted proteins | sample hydfratesGB_TF_A_FD_132422 | JGI IMG/M metagenome (GOLD analysis project Ga0182236, IMG submission 132422) | Subsurface microbial communities from deep shales in Ohio, USA - hydraulic fracturing test GB_TF_A | ecosystem: Environmental > Aquatic > Deep subsurface > Shale gas/oil reservoir > Produced... | reverse complement strand
CGCAAATGCTTTAGGAATAAAAGGTACAGTTAAAAATCTTACGAATGGGAATGTAGAAATTTTTGCGAAAGGTGAAGATTCAAAGATAGAACAATTCAAAGCTAAATTGATAAAGGGAAATTCTTTTTCAAGAGTAGAAGACATTGAAGAATACGATGTTTCAAATGATGAAATTAATAATGATGACTTTCACGTTAGATATTAAAAATAGTGCTGAAAAAATCAGCACTATTTTATATATTTCTATTGTTGTCCTTGAGGATCAGTGGAACTAACAGCTTGTCTTGTCCCAAGTTTTTCATCTAAAGCTAATAAAGCTTGTACATTGTCTCCAATTAATTCTAATTTATTTTTTATATCTCCTGTGGTTTTTTCTTCTTCTACTTGTTCAGTTACAAACCATTGTAAAAAGTTATCCATCGCATGATCATTTTCTTCAATTGAAAGATCAACTAATTTATTAATTGAATCAGTTACAAATTCTTCGTGTTCTAAAGCATCCTTATACACTTCAAAAGCATTTGACCAATCATGTTTTGGTTCATCAATGGGTAGAAGTTTTACTTTACCACCTCTATCTAAAATAAAATCGTACATCTTTCTTGCATGAAGCATTTCTTCTTGAACTTGTGCATCCATCCAATTGGCAAATCCTTCTAAATTTTTAGAAACAAAATATGCTGCCATTGATTGATAAAGATAAGCAGAATATAATTCCTTATTCAATTGTTTGTTTAATGCATCTATTAATTTTTCTTTCATAGCCATATATAAAACCTCCTTAAATTTGATTTCTATTTATTAAAATTATAGCACAACATTATTTCATTCATAAAAAACTTTTTTTAATTTTTTTGGGTTTAATCTAAAATTCGTCCCTTTACCTTGGTGAAAATGGTGTTTTTCAAGAAGGTGTACTGACAGATCTGTAAAAATAATTTCTTCATCATTAGAAATATTTTTTACTATCACATTTATCTTTCTAAAAATTCCGTCTTCAAAGGGGCATGCCAAAAAACCCCTTGATTCATCAACTCTGACATCCCATTTTTCATCTACTTTTATTGATTCTCCAAGGCCTTTTCTTCCTTCGTTCATAACATAATGCATTTTTTCAACGAGGTCTGTATAATCTATACCCATAGATTCCATAATTTCTTCATCTTTTTCAATGATATCTACTAATTCTCTCTGATCATCTCCAAGAAATCCTTCTGAAGTAATTTCACCAGGCTGCATGTTATCTTTTGCTTTTTTTAGTTCAGGAGTCATTTTCATAATTATCCCTCCAAATTATGCAAACTTATCGTAATAAATTTTATCTTCTTTCATTTGGTTATCTTTCATCACATTTATACAAGCGTTCAGCATTCCAGGGCTACCACAAAGATATCCTTCTTTCTCTTTTTCATTATCAATTTGATTTTTAAGGTATTTATCCAAAACATCAGTTATTAGGCCTGTTTCTCCTTCCCATTTATCTTCTGGTTCAGGGTCTGATAAGGCGGGGATAAAATGAAGATTTTTCATTTTTTTCTCCATTTCTTCAAAATATTCAACATAGTAGAGATCTTTTTTTGAACGAGCCCCAAAAAAATACCAAATTTCTCTATCAAACATTTCTTTTTCATACATGTCTTCAATTATAGATTTTATAGGAGCCATACCAGAACCTCCTGCAACACAAACCATTGTAGCGTCTGTATCTCTTCTGTAAAAATCTCCAAAGGGACCAACTATGTTTAGATTCTGGCCTTCTTCTAAATGTTCATGAACATATGTTGTAGCAATTCCACCCGGTACCAATCTTATCAAAAATTCCAGATGGCTTTTATCTGACGGTACCGAAGATATAGAGTATGCTCTCTGAGTTTGTTCTTTTATTTTCCCGTATTTTGGAATTATCAATTGTGAATATTGCCCAGCTTTAAAATCAATTGATTCTGGTTCTAAAAGCTCGAGTCTAACTTCTTTTATATCGTGTGTCATATCTTTTATAGATTCAATTTTAGTTTTAAATTCTCTAACATTGAATAATTCTTCTGGTATTTCTATTTTTATATCTTCTTTCACTTTTATCTGACACGAAAGTCTTATTCCCTCTTTTTTTTCATTTTCTTCAAGCAATGGGGCTTCTGTTGGAAGTATTGGCCCAATATCAGAAAGCACTTTCACTTTACATGCACCGCAACTACCCCTACCTCCACAAGCTGAAGGTATAAATATTCCTTGTTCACTAAGTGTAGTTAAAAGAGGATTACCCCCATCGACTTTTATTTTTTTTGAACCTTCGTTTATATCTAATTCAACTTCTCCATAATTGTTTACTAAGGAGTCAACAACAGTTATAATAGCAGCCAATATTGCAGTAAGTATGGCAACTATTAATGGAGCTGCAAAATATCCCATATATTATCACCTCACTGAACTGCTAACATGCCTGAAAATCCCATAAAAGCAATTGCCATAAAACCAATTGTAATTAAAGTTATTCCAGGTCCTTTTAACCCTGCTGGAACTGGTGCTCTGTCTGTCTTTTTCCTTATAGCGGCAAGAGCCATTATTGCTAACCACCAACCAAGGCCTGAACCAAATCCAAATATTATTGATTGAATAAAATTATAGTCTCTTAATTGCATGAATAATGCAACACCAAGTATTGCACAATTAACTGTAATCAATGGTAGAAATATTCCCAATGCCATATATAAATTCATTGAAACTCTTTCTATTATCATTTCTAATACTTGCACAGTTGCAGCAATGACAATTATGAATACAATATATCTCAAATATTCTATTTCAAAAGGAACTAATATGTAATTATAAACCAACCAGTTAATAGCGGTTGTAATTGTCAAAACAAATGTAACGGCCATTCCTAAACCATTTGATGAATTGTAGTCTTTAGATACAGATATAAAAGAACACATTCCCAAAAAGTTAGCTAATAATATATTACTTGTGAATATAGAAGCAAAAAATAGTATAAAAGGACTAATATCAGGTGCCATTATTTAGCCTCCTTTTTTTCCATAATGCCTTTGAAAACCCAAATCAAAATAGCCAGCATGAAAAATGCGCTTGGTGGCATTACCATTATTGTCCATTTTATGAAACTTTCTGGTAAAACATTCATCCCAAAGATGGTTCCAAATCCTAAAAGTTCCCTTACAAAAGCTATAATCAATAAAACATACATGTAACCTGCTCCAGAAGTTATTCCATCCCAGAACGATATAACAGGTTTGTTTGATTGTGCAAAAGCTTCTGCTCTACCCATGATAATACAGTTAGTTATAATCAACCCAACATAAGGACCTAAAGCTCTACTTATTTCAGGGAGATAGGCCTTTAAAATTATGTCTACAATTATAACGTAAAAAGATATAATCAAAGTTTGAACGATCATTCTTACCTTCCTTGGAATCAAAGATTTTATAATGGATACTGTAAGGTTTGTGAAGCCCATTACCAATATAACTCCAATTGCCATTATTAGTGTATTTTCCAATTTGTTGGTAACAGCTAAAGTACTACATATTCCTAAAATCTGAACAAATATCGCATTATTTGTCCACAAATTATCTTTTAAAATTCCTCTTGCAGTATTATTAGCCATCATTCATCACTCCCAAGAAGATCCTTCAATTTTTTTATTGAATTGTTTATTATAGTTTTCATTGATTGAGACGTGTTAGTTGCACCAGTTATAGAGTCGAATTCTGAATTTTCATGATTATAATCTCCATCTCCACCAATGTTTATTGATATTCCATTTTCAGAGATTTTCTCATTTCTAAACTGATCCCTAAACCATTTTTCTTCTATTCTTCCACCTAATCCAGGTGTTTCATTATGAGAAATAATATCCAGCCCAATGACTCGTGTGACGTCCTCATTTACGGCTAATACTCCATTAACAGTTCCCCAAAGAGCATTACCGCTAAATCGGTATGCATATATTTTTTCATTTTCAACTGTAGTTGAATAGAGGGTTGTTTCTTTTATTTTTTCTTCGGTTAACCCTTCAAAAATGTCTAATGCTTCTTCATCCGTACCATAAACAATATCCATAGCGTTCAAAAAAGCCCTAACCTCAAAAAGTTTTTCATTAATTTCAACCCTTTCTTTCGTTACATCGTTAGCAAAAGCCAAAACAAAAACAAATACAAAACTCACTATGAAAGTAAATATTATTGTGTATAGTTTTCCTTGTTTATTCATGACTTCACCTTCTTTTTTAGATTAATTTGGTCTAAAAGAGAAGCGAAAGTGTTTCCCATTAAAATGCCAAAACTTGTCCCTTCTGGAAATAGAGAAAATGTTCTAACAAGAACAGTTGTAACCCCAATTATCATTCCATAAAACCACTGAGATGAAGATTTTTTTGGAGCCGAAACAGGATCTGTAGCCATAAAAACTGTTACAAAAATTAATGAGCCAGACATTAAAGCCTGAATAGGCGGTAATGCACTATCTACTCCTGCCCAATAAAGAGCACCAGTTAATACTGCTGCTGATAAGAACGTAGATAGTATGATTCTCCAACTCGCTGTTTTTGTCCATATTAAGTATATTGCAGCTAAAGCAATTAGCAATATCGAACTCTCACCAAAAGAACCGGCTCTTATTCCAAAAAACAAATCCATATTTGAAACCTGTTCTCCAGCCCTTAACAAAGATAAAGGTGTTGCAGAAGTTACTGCATCAACTCCAAAGTTTCCTGGTTTTATCCAACCAGATGCCATTACATTTGCAAATGTAATGTAAATAAAAATTCTGGCTGTAATTGCTGGATTAAAAATGTTTCTTCCAAATCCACCATAAACTTCTTTACCAAATAAAACACCAAATACAGTGCCTATTACAGCAATCCACCAAGGTGTAAGTGGAGGTAAAGATAACACTATTAAAAAACATGTTACTAAAACTGCTTCTGAGACTTTTTTATTTCTTCTTTTTTCCATGATCCATTCTGTGAAAATACCTGCCCCAAAGACAAAAGCAGATAACCATAAGAGCCTTATCCCATACAGATAAATTGCAAATAGATAAATTGGTATTAATGAGTAGATTACTCTTCTCATCATTATCTGTTTTTGAAACACTTTTTCACCCCCAAAAATTTTTTAATAAATATTTAATAATCCTCTCTATATTTTAACATAAAAACAGTAGTTTGACAATATTTTGACATTTACATTAGTTTGTTTATAAAACTATTTTAAGGTATAATTTTAATGTTTTAACTTATTTATAATTAGAAATTTATTTTGGAGGATGATAAAAATGGAAAAATTGATCGATAATTTTTTGAAATTTGTACAAATTGAAACCACATCTGATGATTATTCAAATTCTTTTCCAAGCACCAGTTCTCAAATAGCTTTTGCCAAAATATTGAAAAAGTATTTAGAAGAGATTGGTTTGGAAGATATAGATTTGGATAATAACGGATATTTGATGGCTACTTTACCTTCTAATAATCCAAATGCAACTGATGTAATAGGTTTTATATCCCACATGGACACTTCCCCAGATATGTCAGCAAAAAATGTTAATCCTAAAATTATCGATTACAAAGGCGGAGACATAGTTTTAAACGAAGAAAAAGATATTGTTTTAAAAGAAGTCGATTATCCAGAAATAAAAAATTATATTGGACAAAAACTGATAATTACTGATGGGCTTTCTCTTTTAGGAGCGGATGATAAAGCAGGTATTGTAGAAATTTTGTCTGCATTAGAATATTTTTTAGAAAATCCTGATGAAAAACATGGAAAGATAAGGATATGCTTCACTCCAGACGAAGAAATTGGGAAAGGTGCTGATAAATTTGATGTTGAAAAATTTGGTGCTGATTTTGCCTACACAATAGATGGAGGACCTATTGGCGAGTTCAGTATTGAAAATTTTAACGCAGCCACTGCAAAAATAGAAGTTTTTGGGAATAGTGTTCATCCTGGAACAGCGAAAGACAAGATGATCAACGCTATTTTAGTAGCAAATGAATTCATAAATATGTTTCCTGAATTTGAAAAGCCTGAACACACTGAGAATTACGAAGGTTTTTATCATTTTGTTAATTTTGAAGGTAAAGCAGAACACAGTTCTTTAACTATGATTATAAGAGATCATGATCAAGATTTTTTTGAACATAGAAAAAAAGAGACTTTAAAACATGCGGACTTTATAAACAAAAAATATGGAGATGTTTTGAAGATAAACATTACAGATTCTTATTACAACATGAAAAATATAGTTCTTAAGAATAAAAATATTATAGATTTGGCTAAAAAAGCTTATGAAAAAAATGATGTTGAATTCAAACAAATCCCTATAAGAGGTGGCACAGACGGAGCTAGACTTTCTTATATGGGATTACCCTGCCCAAATATTTTTACTGGTGGACACAATTATCACGGAAAATTTGAATATATTCCTATTGATTCAATGAGAAAAGCAAGAGATATAATTATTGATATAATAAGAGGATAAATAAGAAAGCCTCGATTTTTAAAAATCGAGGCTTTCTTTTTTAATTTTTATTTTTGAAAAATTTTTTTATTTTTTTCTAATTTGTTTCCCCCCATTAGATCTTCCATGGCTTTTAAATAGTGCTCTTCTTTTATACCAGGAATTAGTTCATTTTTTGATATGTTTTTTAAAATAACTATATTTTGCATTCTTGCATCTTTTAGATCTTTATCAAATATCCTGTATAATTTAATGTTTCTTTTTTTTGCCTCATTTTCTATTTCTTCATGTGTTGTTTCTTTGTCTTTACCTAACCTTACAAAAACAGTTTGCCAAGAAGTATCATAATATATCAAGGAGCCACCATTTTTAGAAAAATTATTCATCCCTCTTAACGCTTCAGTTTTTTCCAATGATATTACGAGGTCAGCAGTTCCTTTTCTAATTAAAGAGGCATGTACTTTATCACCTATTCTCAAATGAGATTGAACTGTACCCCCTCTTTGAGCCAAACCATGAGTATCAACACCTTTTGCATTTAATCCGGCATAATCTGCTGAGCGAATTAATATTTCACTTAAAAGGCCTATCCCTTGGCCACCAACACCAATCATATATACGTTGAATACATCATTCATATTTTTATCCCCCTTAATTACATTTTTTCATATTTAATAGCGGTTACTGGACAAGTTTGGATACAAGATCCATCACCAATACATAAATCTGGATGAACGTGAATATCTCCATTTTCATCTTTTTGGAATGAAGGACATGCAAAGTCTTCAACACAAACATAGGAATGATCACAAATCTCTTGATCAATGTAAACTTTATTTCCTTTGAATGTACCCTTTTTTCTCTGTTCTCTTGTAAATTTCAACATACAAGGGTGCTTCGCAATAATCACGCTAAATCCTTTTTCTTTCGTTGCTTCTTTGACCATTTCATATAATTTTGTTTGAGAGTAAGCGTCAACTTCTTTGACGTTTTTAACTCCAAAGCCTTCAAGCATTTTTTTAATCTGTATTTTATCTGTTACTTCATTGAAGTTATGACCAGTACCAGGATGGTTTTGATGCCCAGTCATAGCTGTTGTTCCATTTTCCATAATAACAAGGGTAACATTATGGTTATTGAATACGGCGTTTACTATTCCTGGTAATCCAGCGTGGAATAGTGTTGAATCACCCAAAAAAGCAACAACTTTTCTTTCGTCGTTAAATAAAGACAATCCTGATGCTGTTCCCATAGAATGCCCCATCGATAAGAGAACTTGTCCCATTTCATATGGAGGCAAAAATCCGAGTGTATGACACCCAATATCTGCTACTGTAATATCCTCTTTATCTAAAGCTTTTTTGATTGCATAAAAAGCAGATCTATGACCACAACCTGGACAAAGTTGAGCTGGTCTTACTGAAACTGATGGTGCGTTTTCCTCATAATTCATTTCTGGAAGTATATCTGGCCATTCATTTCGAAGAACTTCATATACTTTTTCAGGTGTGTATTCTCCAATCCATTCTTCAAGATCTTTTTTACCTGTTATTTTTACTCTTATGTTGTTTTCATATGCAATTACTTTGACCTCTTTTTCTATTACATCATCCAACTCTTCAACTATTTTTACATGATCATGCGTTTTCAAAAAATCAATGATCTGTTTTTCATCGAGTGGATGAATTGCAGCTAATTTTAAAATATCAGGTTTGTAGTCAGCCTGTTCTAACACGTCAATTACTGACAAATAAGGGACACCCATCGTTATTATTCCTTTTTCTTTATTTCCGTTATCATATAATTTATTCAGTTTACTTAGTTTTGGTTTTACTTCTTTTATTTTTTTTAAGGCTTTTCTTTTCATTGGATGTACTTTTTCAGTAATAGGAACATAAGGCCCATTCTTTGGGTCAAATTTTGGGGTTTTATCGAAAGATTTTTCTTCAAATTTGTGAAAATTGACTTTTTCTTTTGCGTGACAAGTGTGAGTTGTCAATCTTAAAATTACAGGCATTCTCATTTCTTGTGAAATTTCAACAGCATCTAAGTACATTTCATATACTTCTTGCACATTAGATGGCTCTAAAACAGGCATATATG
>Ga0182236_100474_pt1 | contig 8738 bp, 6 predicted proteins | sample hydfratesGB_TF_A_FD_132422 | JGI IMG/M metagenome (GOLD analysis project Ga0182236, IMG submission 132422) | Subsurface microbial communities from deep shales in Ohio, USA - hydraulic fracturing test GB_TF_A | ecosystem: Environmental > Aquatic > Deep subsurface > Shale gas/oil reservoir > Produced... | reverse complement strand
TTTTATAACACAATTTTTGAATCTTTAAAATTTGGATTTCCTTTACTAAAAAAACAATTCATTATTATGCAAGTTGTTAGTTTACTTTTTTATTCATTTCCCGTTGTTGGGATAATATTAAATAAAAATATATTTGACTCTATAAATATTCTTCCTGAAAATCCCAATAAATTAATTCCTTTGATATTCTTAATAACTATGTATTTTTTATATTTATTGATCAATAGATTTCACCTAATTTATTATACAAGATACTTGCTTCAATACGGAAATTTGCTTAAGTTTGAAAAACTTTCAAAAATCAAACTTCATGAAAAGTGTGATGAAATAAATGGTGAAAAATATGAAGATTCTTCATTGTATAAAGAAATTTTAAAGGCAAGAAATGCTTCTCAAAATGTGTATAGGATAATCGAAATATCCATATATATAATTGGATTAAGTTTTGGTAGTGTGTTTATATTTTTAAACATTAAATCTTTTAATCCATATTTGTTGATATTTGTTTTATTAAATAGTTTTGCGATATTTTTTGAAAATTATATAAAAGGAAAAAAGATAAGTCGATTTAAAATAAAAAATGCACAAAAAAATAGAGAATTTGAAGGTATAAATGATTTATTTATTAAATATAACTCAAATAGGGAATTGAAAGTCTTTAACATTATGACCTTTGTCAAGAATAAATGGAATGAAAAAATAAACTATCTTATTGAGGAAGAAAAACACCTTAATAGGAGTCAAATTTTTTTGGTTATATTTTCTGAGATTATTAAATTTATATCTCAATTTGGAGCATACTTTTTAAGCGGTTATTTATTTATAAATCAAAAAATAAGTTTGGGTGAATTTACTGCAAGTTTGGTTGCTTTTTCAAGTCTTGTAAATTTTACAAATGAGTTTTTTGAACTAACCAGTTTTCTAAATCAATTTGTGTTTTTGGTAAAACCATTTTTTAATTTTATGAACATAAGACACAATAAAAGAAATGAAATAAATGATAAAAAATTTAAAAACATAAAGCTTAATAACGTTAGTTTTATATATCCAAATACAAATAAAAAAGCTGTTAATAACATAAACATTGAAATAAATAAAGGGGATAAAATAGCTTTAGTTGGAGAAAATGGTTCAGGTAAAAGTACTTTGATTAAGCTCATGCTTGGATTATATACTCCAACAGAAGGTAATGTTTTATACAATGGGGAAAAAAGCAAAGGTATAGATAAAAAAGATTTGTATAGTGATAAATCTGTTGTGTTTCAAGATTTTAATAGATATTTTATGTCTGTTTATGAGAATGTTTTGATGGGAAATTATTGTGAAAATAATAGACAAGAAATAGTACAATCTCTAATAAAAAGTGGTTTTCCATTAAATAAATTTTCTTTGGAAGATAACTTAGGTAGAGATTTTGGAGGTATTGAATTATCGGGTGGGGAATGGCAAAAATTATCAATAGCAAGAGGTTTTTTCAAAAGATCGGAAATGGTAGTTTTTGATGAACCTACAAGTGCAATAGACCCTTTTCAAGAATCAAAACTTTATGAAAAATTCTTTGAATTATTCAGCAAAAAAACTATGCTTTTAGTTACTCACAGGTTAGGTGCGATTAAATTGGTGGATAAAATAATAGTACTAAATGATGGAAAAATAATAGAAGTTGGAACCCATGAAGAATTGATAAATAGAAATGGATATTATAACAAGTTGTGGCACTCACAAACGAAATGGTATGATTTAAACTGCGATAGTTAATGATTTATAAAATATCGTTGATAGTATATGCATTTTATAAGAGTTTTGATTAAATGTATATAATGTATTATTTAATAATATTAATTCTAATTAGTGTAAGTATATTTCGAGATGAGAAAATAAACGTTATAAAATTAATAAATGTAGTAATAAACACACTGGTTATATATTCAATAGTAAGGCTAATATAGAACAGGGCGAGCTAATGATAGCTTGTCCTGTTTATAATGTCAAGAAACAACTTTCTTTTTTCTTTATCGAAACACCAAAAAGCAATAAAAGCAGTTCTGAAAAACAATCCGTTATCCATACAAAAGTTTTTAATTATTCTCTTCCATTCAACAGAATTGTCTGAATAGAATATATCTGGTAAATATTCTCTAAGAGAAAATCTGAAGTCAATATGGTATCTCGAGTAATTTCTTAAAAAATCGCTGAAGATGTTTTGGTGTTCGGGTTTTAAATTCAAATAAAAGTTAAAAAAGTTCTTTAATCTTTCATTTTTTCTCATTTCAATTAGTGCGTTAATTATTAGATCTTTTCTTCCTTTTAAAAAACCAACAGGTTTAAAAATATCGACAAAAAACTTCTTTCTTTTGTTGTTGGTATTATAATAATCAAAAGAATTATTATTGTCTTTTATATAGTCAAACAAATATTTTAGATCAATGAAATCAGGGGTTTCTATATAAGCCATGTATGTTGAAAGAATAAATATCTTTCTTTTAATAAAAGGTAATCTTAAATATTTCGTTTTTAGTGAATCAAATTTTATGTTTATATGATTTTTAAATAGTTCATAGTTTATTGCATCTGGTTGATTTGCATTAAATGAAATTTTTAGAGATTTTATTAAATTTTGCATTTCATCAGATTTTATTTCTGATTTTTGGTTTCTTATAATTTCATTATAAATATCATTATAATCAAAACTACTTTTTGAATCTAAATTATAATAGTACTTTTTTAAATGGTATCTAAGGTTTTTGGAATTCTTATAAACCGTATTATCTAATTTTTCGTATAATTTATTAAAATGTTTTATTTTACTTATTGAATACAGGTAAAGATAGTAATATTCAAGGTAATTTACATCTTTTTCTTTTCTTTTGATGTGGCAGATTGTATCAAAATCTTGATCTAAAAAATTCAAACCTCTTATATAATAGCCATCATAATATTCAAGTTTTTTGCATTGTTTTTGAGCGAGTTTAAAATCATGATTTTTAATGTTCCAGGTTGAGTCGTTCAAAGCTACAGATATCGCAGTTGGATGTGGATATGATAGAGCTATTTCAAATCCTTTGCCATATATTTCAAATGCTTCTTCATGTTCTCCTGCTTTCGTTTTTTTTCTTGCTTGAGCAAAATATTTAAAAGGTTTGTTTGCTAAATTTTTTTTGTGGTTATGGCTCCAGGCTCTCAAAGTTTTGTAATTTATATCATATATTGAGTTTTTAATGCTAATAAGATTTGTTGAAATATTGCCTCTTAGAAATTCTGGTATATTTTCAAAATTATCTATTAGATAGTTATAACATTTTTCAATATTATCTAAATCTTTTATATTAATATAACTATTGAGTAATGAAGAGATAGATAAAAATTTCAAAGAATTATTAGATGTCGAATCAATTATTTTTTCTAAAAAAGCGAAAGTATCTTCATGGTTTCCCAGCCAAGAAAGTTTTCTGCTTTTATAGAAATAAACAAAATCTTCCCTATCGTCATTTTCTATTAGATAATTCAAAAAAGGTTTTGAATATCTCCCATATGAAATTATCTTAAGTAAATTACTAACCTTTAACTCCATTGATAACACCCACAATAATATTAATATCTATATTTATTTTAGCATATTGAAATGGTTATTGAATAAATTTCAATTTATTTTATATGTATATTATTTATTATAGACCATATTATAGCAAATATTTACAAAAAAGTTAATCATAATAAATAATCAGAAACTCAATATTCAGAATAGTTTACTCTCGACACAGATTTGAAACAAAATGGCTAATCTATATATCAAGGTAATTACATAGATTTCACAAAGTTCAAAAAAATTAATTGATCAACATTTCATTTTGTAACATCCGTAACCTTTTATAGATAAGGTTTTCCGAAGGTCATTTTCAATTTTGATGTCATATAGATTTCTGTATAATTATAGTAATAAAAATATCTGGCCAGATAAAATAAAAAAATAAAGGAGAGATATTTATGAATTCTATAATGTATGACAGTAGTACGAATGTAACAGCTCAAGATTATTGGTCAAATCAAAATAGTGATATTAAAAAGGCTATTAATGAAGGTAAAAATTATGATAGTTCAACTTCCACTGCTGTTAAAACTGCAGTAAAATTGGGTACAGGATTAGTAGGGGGACCTGTAGGTTTAGCGAGTGCGGTAGGTAGCATGGTAATAGATGGAATAATTGATAAAACATTTGAAGATTAAAAATGTTTAACAATATCGTATTTTTGAATTCCAGTAAACTTGAAACTAATTATAATGAATTAAAGAACAATGAAAATAATTTTTCTTTGAATATAAATATGCCTGATATTAACTTTAGTGGTAAAACTACTTTAAATATATTCATAAAAGGTTTTTTAGTTTATAGAAATAAGTTAATTTTTTCTAATTTTAAAATATATAACATCAATAAATATATAAAATGATTTCAGGAGGAAGAATATGGACATAAAAAAGAACGGATTTGAGATATTGTTATACACATTGTCAGTATTGCTTATGGTTTTTGTATCGAACTTGTATGTTTTAATACCAGCTTTGCTTATAGTTATTATTTCTTATTTTATAAAAAACAAAAATTTCAAAAAAATTATGAGTTTCAACAGCAAAAGATGGGGGAAAAGGTTCTTAATAGGGCTTATTCTTCTTGTAGTTATGATAGGATATTTTTTTGTTCAAACCGATAATGTATCTGAAATAAATTCAAAAGATATATTTATATGGTTAATAATATTTCCATTTATCAACGAAATGATATTCAGGGTAATGGCAATAAACATTATAGAAAAAGAAAAATACTTTTGGGTATTCAATATAATACAATCTCTAATATTTGTATTTTCATTGATAAATCTTGATTTTTATAATAAAGATTATTTTTTAACATTTTTGTTGGCATTTATAGCAGGATGGGTTTATAAAGAAGATAAAAGTTTTTATAAAATATTCTTTTTGGATATGACTATTAGTTTTGGAATTTTATTACTAAATTATCTATAAGAATTAGGAGTATTACCATGAATGGATAACTATAATAAAATGGTAATAGTTATTGGGATAAAAATATTTGGTTTTTTTAATAGCAGATTTTGGAAAAATCAAAGATAATTTGGGTGGATATTATAAGCAACTATATATTTGGACTTTTCTGGTTATGTTTCAAAAATTAAAATAAAGGGTGCTCAGCATCCTTTATTTTTTTATGGTACTTCCTTGTTTGCTTGGGATAATTTCAATTTTTGAATTTATTCTTTCTTTTAATTCACTTACATGGGATATAATTCCAACCATTCTTCCCGAATTGTGCAGCTCAGTTAACACTTCTATTGCGTTGTCTAAAGAATTTGTGTCCAGGCTTCCAAATCCTTCGTCTATAAAGATTGTGTCAAGGGAAACACCGCCAGAATGACTTTGAACAACGTCTGCGAGTCCTAAGGCAAGGGATAAAGCAGCTTTAAAACTTTCTCCGCCGGATAGAGTTTTTATTTCTCTTTTTTTTGCAGTGTAGTTGTCGAAGACCATTATTTCAAGTCCTTCTTTTTTTCTAGCGTCTATTACTTTTGAAGCTCTGTAAAGTCTGTATCTGTTCTCTGTTAGTTTTTTTAACCTTTGATTTGCTCTGGATAATATTTCTTCAAAGTAATAAGCAAGTACATATTTGCTCAAACTAATTTTTGAATTATTATTACCCGTGCTTACGTCTTTAATGCTTTTTATAGTTTCAAACTCTTTTTCTTTTTCAGCTGTTTCTTTTTTTATAGATTCGATGGAGTCAATAGTATCTTTCAAATCTTTTATTTTGTATTCGAGATTTGATTCTTGTTTTATTATTGTTTCTATTTCTTCAGTTAGTTTTTCTATCATTTCTGAAAGAGGTACTTCGTTTATTTTTCTGATATTTTTTGTTGATTTTTCAAGGTCATTTAGCAGACTTTTTTTGTTTTGTATGTTTTCTCTATATTCTTTTATTTCTTTTTCTATATGGGTTATATTGTCTATTTGTTTTTTAAAAGTTTCATATTCTTCGGTGGTTTGAAATTGCATTTTTTGAATCATAGCTTCAAAATTTTTCTTTTCTTGGGATACTTTTGCAGTTAAATTTTCTATATCTTGTTTCAGAGTTTTTATGGTACCTTTTACAGAGTTTACGGTTTTTGAAGTTTCTTCTGATTCTTTTTTTATTTGATGGTAGTTTTTTTCTGTTTTTTCTATAAAATCGTTGTTTTCTTCTATTGATTTTTTAATTTGTTCTTCAGTTTTGTTTTCAATTTGTTCAGATAAATTTTGTATGTCCTTTTTTAGGCTGATTTCCTGTGTTTTTAAACTGTTTATTTGTTTGTTTTGGGTTTCTTTTTGTTCTTCCAGAGTTTTTAGCTGTTCTTTTATTTGTTTGTTTTGTAGTTTTTTATTTTTTATTTCTTGAGATATTTTTGATTTTTTATCAAATTCTGCTTTTTGTTTTTTCAGGGAATCTTCCAGAGAGTTAATGATTTCTTCTAAATGGGTTTTTAATTCTCTTTTGTCTTTTGGTAATAATTCAAGTTCGCCACAAATTCTTTTGTATTCAGATATCACAAAAGAAGCGGTTTCGTTGTATTCTTTTGATATTTCTTCGAATTTTTTTTGTGTTTCTGAATTTTGTTTTTCTTGTTTTTGGAGTTTTTTGTTTAATTCTTTGAGTTCTTCTTCAGTTATCATATCCTCGTTTTTCTTTGCCGGTGAAGGGTGGTGTGTAGATCCGCAGACCGGGCAAGGTTCTCCTTCTACCAATTTGGAAGCAAGAAAATAGGATTGAGAATCAATTAGTTTTTGAGTTTTTTCATGATATTCAGATCTTAATTTTTTAACAAATTCTTCGTTATCTTCTTTTTCTGTTTTTGCCTTTTTGAAATTGGAATATATGTTTTCAAATTCAGTGTATTTTTGCTTTAGTGATTTTGTGGAATTGTATATTTTGTTTAATTCTTTTATTTTATTTTCCAGTATTTCCATGTTTATATCTTCATTTTTATTTATGAAATCTTCGTTTTTTTCAAATTCTTCTTTGCTTTCAGAGATTTTGCTTTCTATTTTTTTTAATTTTTCTTCTTCATTTTTTATTTCTGTCAGTATTTTTTCGTGTTTTGATTTTGTTTTGTTTAGAGTTTTTATTTTTTCAAGTTTTTTATTTAAATCTTCTACTTCTTTTTTAATCGCTGATATCTTCTGATAATCCCCTTCTATTTTTGGAAGTTTTTGGTTTATTATTTCTTGTTTTTTCAAACTTTCTTCTAAAATTAAGTTTTGTTTTTCATGTTGATTTTGTTTTTCAGATAGTTGCTGTTTGTATTCTTTATATTTTTCTTCGTAAGGTATTATTTTTTCAGCCTTTTTTATCTTTTCAAGCTGTTTTTCTTTGGTTTTTATAGTTTCTTCATTTTTCAACAGATCTTGTAATTCTTTTTGAATCTCTTCTTTTTTATTCAGTAGTTCGTTATCTTTTTTTATTCTTTCAAGATGTGAATTCAATTCTTTTTGTTTTTGCTGTTTTTTTGATTTTTCTTCATTTACCTTGTTTTTTGTTTTTTCATTTTTTTCTATTTCTATAGTTATTTGAAAAATAAGTTCTTCAGTGTTTATGTATTCTGAATTTATTAGTTCCTGGTATTTTTCTGAGTCTATTGAAACTTTTTCTGCGATTGTTTTGGTTTTTAGTTTGAAATCTTTTAATATTTTTTCTAATTCGATGTATTTTTCAACTATTTTGTTTTCGAACTGTTCGTATATGCTTATATCGAATATTTTTTTGAAAATTTCTGCTCTTTCGTCTGAACCGGCCAATATTAATTTTCTGAATTCTCCTTGTGGAATCATCATTATTTGTCTGAATTGATTGTAATCCAAGTTCAAGTATTTTTTTACTATTTCAGTAACTTCATCTGCTCCATATCCCTCGCTTATTAGCTCTTCGTTTTTGTATATTTTTATGTCAGCTGTTGTTCGGTTTTCTGTTAATCCGTCTCCTCTTTTTTTTGCCCTCATATATGTAGGAGTTCTGTTTATTTTTATTTTTTTATCTTTTAGCATAAACTCAAATTCAACAAAAGTATCCGTGTTTTCGTCTGCAAAATCAGACCTTGAATTTGCATTTCCCCTTTCTCCCATAGATCCATTTCCGTATAGGGCAAAACATATAGCATCGAAAATGGTTGTTTTTCCAGCCCCTGTTGGGCCGGTAATTAAGAATAATCTATCGTTTTTTAATTTTTCAAAATCTATTTCCTGTTCTTCTAAAAATGGGCCAAAAGCCTTAAATTTTAGTTTTAAAGGTTTCATCATTTATCACTTCTTTTTGTCAATATTTCGTTGAATATGTTTTCAACAATTTCTTTTTCTTCTTTTTTTATTTGGGTTTGTTTTACTTCTTCATAGAATGATTCAAAAAGTTCTACTGGTGAAATATCTTTTATGTTTTTATCAGATGTTTTTATGTCGTCGTTGGTTTTTAAGTTTGGGAAATCTAAAGACAGAACGTTCGGAAACTTTGAACGTAGCTTGTTTATAGCGTCATAAACAGGTTTTTCGTTTTCCAAAATTATTTGTAAGTAATCATCTGTTGATTCTTCTTTCATGATTTCATCGAACAGCCCTTTCATTACTCTCATGTCTCTTTCTGTTTCAAAAGATATTTTTTGAACATCTATATTTCCTTTTTCTTTTATTTTAACTAAGTTCAT
>Ga0182236_100473_pt1 | contig 8773 bp, 9 predicted proteins | sample hydfratesGB_TF_A_FD_132422 | JGI IMG/M metagenome (GOLD analysis project Ga0182236, IMG submission 132422) | Subsurface microbial communities from deep shales in Ohio, USA - hydraulic fracturing test GB_TF_A | ecosystem: Environmental > Aquatic > Deep subsurface > Shale gas/oil reservoir > Produced... | reverse complement strand
TCAACTTAAATACCTCCGGAATTTAATTTTATTGCACTTTTAATTACAGCTTAATCAAAACACTTTCTTAAAATTAATCAGTTTTCTGAATCAATATAACCTGTTACTACTTTTTTGATTCAAAAAAATCATTCAGTTCACTTACAGAAAAAGTATTAATTACATCTTCTTTTTCCAGCCAGCCGCGGCGGGCAGTTGCGACTCCAAGCTCCATATCACTGTACTCCTTATAATGATGGGCATCGGTATTGATCGAAATCTTAGCCCCGGCTTTTTTAACTTTACGAGCCCATTCTGCATCCAGATCAAGTCTCTGGGGAGAAGCATTGATTTCCAGGACAGTATTATTATCTGCAGCAGCTTTAATTACTTTTTCTAGATTCACAGCATAGGCCTCTCTTCCTCCAAGCATCCTACCTCTGGGATGTCCCAGCAGTTTAACATGAGGATTTTTAACTGCCCTGATAATTCGCTCTGTCATTTCCGCTTCCTCCAGATTAAAATAACTGTGTACAGAAGCAATAACAAAATCTAAGTCCTGTAATAACTCATCTGCAAAATCTAAATCACCATTTTTAAGAATATCAACCTCTACACCTTTAAAAATCCAGAAATCTTCAAAATCCCGATTTAGCTCATCAATTTCCTGGAGCTGTTTTTTTAACTCTTCTATTGACATCCCACTGGCTACTGCTAAAGACTGAGAATGATCAGTCACTGCAATATATTTATAACCTCGTTCTTTAGCCGCCTCTGCCATTTCACGAATTGAAAAGGCACCATCACTGTAACGTGAATGAAGATGCAGATCACCGTTTATATCTTCTAATTTAATACTATCCGGCAGTTCTCCTTTCTGAGCAGCTTCTATCTCTCCCTGATCTTCTCTTAGTTCAGGAATAATATACTCCAGGCCCAGAATTTTAAAAATATCTGCCTCAGATTCAATTTTTTCTTTGCTGTCATCATCTCTGAAAAGACCGTATTCACTTAATTTTAAATTATGTTCTTTGGCCAGCTGCCTCATCCTTACATTATGAGCCTTAGAACCGGTAAAATAATGAAGAGCAGACGGAAATTCTTCCTTAGTCACAAGTCGAAAATCTGTCTGAACTCCCTGCTCAGTTCTAATACTGACTTTAGTCGCTCCGGCCCCAATAACCTCAGCTGTAAAATTTAAATTTTTTAGCTTTTGAGAAAGTTTCTCTGGTTTTGCTGTAGCTATCAAAATATCCAGGTCTCCAGTCAGTTCTTTTGCTCTTCTGCTGCTGCCGCAGATTTCAATTTCTTCAAAAAAATCAGGCTCAAGTTCAGTTTTAATTGTTTCTATTATCTCTCCAGCAGTTTTTAAAGCCTGAGCCAGATTAATTTTATCTACATATTTTTCGTGATTTTTTAAAGCTTTTAATAATTTTTCTTCTGATTTTTTACCAAAACCTTTAAGTTCCTGAACTCTACCCTCTTTAAGAGCTTTCTCCAGTGATATTAAATCTACAATTTCCAGTTCATAATAAAAGCGGTGAGCAGTCTTTGGTCCCAGTCCCTGAATATCGGTCATTTCTATAACACCAGGCGGAAGTTCAGCCTTAACTGCTTCCATTTCTTCTATAATTCCATTCTGCAGCAGTTCTGTAATTGACTCAGCAATACCACTGCCAATACCTTTTATTTCTTTAAGTTTATCTTCTTCTGCCAGCTCAAAAATATCTTCAGGATAGGATTCGATTTTACGAGCAGCGTTTGTATAGGCTCTAATTTTAAAATCATTTTCACCTTTAATTGCCATTAAATCAGCAAATTCCGCCAGGATTTTAGCAATTTCTTTATTGCTCATTTCCTGCATTGTAACACCTCTTTCTATTCAGATCTTTAATTTAATTTAAGACGCCAAAAGGCCATGAATATCTCATGGCCGAAAAATTTCTTCAATCTTTGATTGTATTAATGGTGATGCTTCGATAATTCTGCTTGCCAGAAATGAATTATTTAAGACATCATTTATTTTTTGATAGGGAATCTGGACCAGAATTAAAACTAACAAATAAATAATAATTCCACCTTTTACTAAGCCTAACAAAAAACCTAATGCTCGATCTACTGGCTGCAGAAAAATAGAATCCACAATTTTTTTGAGTGTAATGCCTAAAACATGGATCACAATATTTACTACAATAAAGATTACTGCAAAAGAAATAAACTGCAGTAGGGAAATAGATAAATCTAGATAAGGCTCTAAAAACTGGGTAAAATACTGATACTGCCTGACTGCTACAAATAATGCAGCCAGCAGTCCCAGAATTGTACTTATCTGATCTATAAATCCTCTTCTAAACCCATTAAAGGCAAAAAAGAGTAGAATTACTAAAATTATAAGATCGAGGAAATTTATGATATCCAATTAGTCTACCTCCTCGAGTAGAGTATTTAATTCCTCATTCTCCTGACGCAGTTTTTTTAACTCCTGATGTAAGCTCTGATTTGCCTCTTTAAGTCTTTCTTTTTCTTTACTTAAATCAACACACTGACTGCGCAGTTTGAAATATTCATCAGCCAGATTAATCATTGTCAAATGAGCTAAACGTCTAAAAGGCAATTTAGGATAAGCATTTTTAATCTTGACCTGTTTTTTCTACATGATCAGCCAGTTTATTTATATACTCCTCACTGAAATCTCCAGTCACAGTAAATTGATCTCCCAGAATATTCAATTTAAATTTTTTCTTAGCTTGATTTTTTTCCTCTATCATTAGCAACATCTCCAACTATAGTAGTCTACTTTATTATATTCATTACAAAAGTCGAAAGTCCTGCCTAAAAATTTAATTTCCTCTAATTTCCGCAGAATATTCTTCTTTGAGATGATTTACTATCTGATTAAAACGCTCATTTACCTCCTGATCAGTTAAAGTTCTATCCTCTGCCTGGAATTTTAATTCAAAAGCGGCACTCTGATAACCGTCCTCAATCTGATCTCCCTGATATATATCAAAAAGCTCCAGTCCTTTAAGCATTGAGCCACCTTTTGCTCTGATTGCCTGATGAATATCACCAACTGCAATATCCTCAGCCATTACAATTGCCAGATCTCTTGCCAGTACAGGATATTTAACTAATTTATGGTATTGATAAGATTTTTCTGCAGTGATTTCAAACAAGAAATCCAGATCAAGCTCAAACACAGTTGTTCCAGCCGGTAAATTATTCTGATCTGCAAGTTCTGGATGAATTTCTCCAATAAAGCCAAAAGTCTGAGTTTGATCATACTTGATCTCAGCTCTGCGGCCTGGATGCAGAAAATCTCGATTATCATTATCAGCGATAAAGCTGTACTTATCAAGCTGGACTCTGTTAAATAACATTTCTAGCACACCTTTTAAGGCAAAGAAGTTAGGAGCTCCCTGCTGCCAGAGGTTATTATTCTGCCCAAAAATTCCCCCTCCAAGTTTATTTAGCTCTTCAGGCCGACTGCTGAGACCTTTATTTCTAAAAACTGTTCCAGTCTCAAAGACAGCCATTTCTGAACCCTGACGGCGGGCATTAGAAGATAGAACCTCAATTATTCCCGGCAGTAGAGTAGTTCTTAAAATTCCAAATGCTTCACTCAATGGATTCTTAATGCTGACAAATTTTGCATAGTCTTCAAATTGAGTTAAATTTAAGTCCTGATAACTCTTTTTATCCTGCAGACTATAGGTAATTACTTCATCAAGCCCACCTGCCTGCAGCAATTTTTTAACTTTTGCTTCAAATTTCTGCCTGGGAGATCTTTTACCTCGCTGTTTGGAAATCGGTCTGGTCGAAGGAATTTTATTATAGCCATAAACTCTGGCGATTTCTTCTACTAAATCCGCTCCCTGTTCCACATCAGTTCTAAAAGAAGGAACAGTTACCTCAAACTCTCCCTCGCCGGTAGTTTTCTCAACTGTAAAACCCAGCCGTTCAAGACTTTCTTTAACTTCTGCAGCTTCTAATTCAATTCCCAAAAGCTCATTTACTCTTTCAGCAGTCAGAGTAATCACAGCTGGTTCAAATTTTAAGGGATAATTATCAATTACACCAGGAACTACTCTGGCTCCATCACATTTAGCCAGCATCTGACAGGCCCGGTTGTTGGCCTCTATCACCTTTTCAATATCCACTCCTCTTTCAAATCTGTGGGAAGAGTCGGAGTGCATTCCTAATTTTTTAGCAGTTTTACGAATGCTGACCGGATTAAAGTAGGCAGATTCAATTAAAACATCAGTAGTTTCTTCAGTTACTTCAGTATTTGCTCCACCCATAACCCCACCAACTGCTACTGCTTTTTCCGGATCAGAAATAACAAGCATTTCATCATCTAATATTCTTTCTTCCTCATCCAGGGTTAACATTTTTTCTTCTGCCTTTGCTCTGCGTACAATAATTTTACCATCTTTAATTTTATTAAAATCAAAAGTATGAAGCGGCTGATTATATTCCATTAAAACAAAATTAGAAATATCAACTACATTATTGATCGGTCTAATCCCTGCTGCTTTAAGTCGGCGCTGTATCCACTCCGGTGATTCTTTGATCTGAACATTTTTAACCAGACGCGCAGTATAGCGAGGACATAAATCTGGGTCCTCAATTTCTACTTCCACATAATCATTAATATCTCCCAGTTCTTCAGCTTCCTCAAATGATATTGGAGGTGTATTTAAAGTTTTTTCCTGTGCATATAATGACTTTATTTCGCGGGCTACACCAATCATTCCCAGACAGCGGGCATAGTTTGGAGTTAAATCCAGTTTAAATATATAGTCATCCAGACGCTTATATTTGATAAAACTGCCGCCCAGAGGAGCATCGTCATCTAAGACCATAATTCCTGCTGCTCTTTCTTCCTGCAGCCCCAGTTCATCTTTAGAACAGATCATTCCCCGAGAAAGTTCTCCACGTAATTTAACCTCTTCAATCTGCATTCCACCAGGAAGAACTGCTCCTACTTCCGCAAATGGAACCATCTGTCCTGCTTCAACATTGGGAGCTCCTGTAACAACTGGAATCAGCTCCGTATCTGATCCAGTTTTAACCATACAGATCACAAGTTTATCTGCATCAGGATGTTCTTTTATTTTTTCAATCCTGGCAATAATTATATCATCTAAACCTTCTCCTAAGTAATCAACTCCTTCAACTTCCAGACCAGCCATTGTCAGCTTTTCCGAAAGATCGGCAGGAGTAAAATTAATATCAATATATTTTTTTAACCAGTTATACGATATCTGCAAATTTATCATCCTTTCTTTTTATCAAAACTAGCAGCTCATCGAGTCTGCATTTTTTTAAAATTAAGAACCCATTTAAAATTCAGGTTTAAAATTATTATAATTTTTTAAAACTGATGTAAAAAGCGTTTATCATTTTCGTAAAGCACTCTAATATCATCAATGCCATATTTTAATAAGGCCAGACGATCCAGTCCAACTCCAAAAGCAAAACCACTGTAAACATTCTTATTATAACCGGACATTTCCAGTACATTTGGATGAACCATACCCGCACCCATAATCTCCAGCCAGCCGGTTCTAGAGCATAGAGGACATCCTTCTCCTCCACAGACAATACAGGAAACATCAACCTCAGCACTGGGTTCTGTAAAAGGAAAATAGCTGGGACGGAATCTTACATCCCTATCTTTTCCAAATAAAGCTTCTACAATTAACTCAATTGATCCCTTTAAATCACTAAAAGAAATACCTTTGTCAATAACTAAACCTTCTGTCTGATGGAAAATTGGAGAATGGGATGCATCCAGCTCATCAGAACGATAAACTCTGCCCGGGGCAATTATTCTAACCGGCGGCTCCTGGGCTTCCATAGTTCTTACCTGGACCGGTGATGTATGAGTCCGCAGTAAATAATGGTCATCAATATATAAAGTATCCTGAAGATCACGAGCCGGATGGTGAGCTGGAATATTTAGAGCTTCAAAGTTGTAATATTCACTTTCTACTTCGGGTCCCTCGGCAATCTCAAAACCCAGGCCAATAAAAATATCTTCCATTTCTTTAGTTACTAAAGATAATGGATGAGAACGACCTGCTTCTACTTTACCGCCAGGAAGAGTAACATCAATTTTTTCTGCTTCAAAACGTTTTTGAGCAGCCTTCTTTTCCAGCCTTTCTTGATGTTCACCCAGCCAGTTCTGAATTTTATTTTTTAATATATTTGCTTCTTTTCCCACCACAGGACGCTGTTCTGGCTTAATTTTTCCCATTTTGGAAAAAACCGACTGGACAGCCCCTTTTTTACCTAAATACTTTATTCTCAGTTCTTCTAATTGATCAAGACTTTCAACTTCTTTTAATTCTTCTTCTGCTTCATTTTCAATTTTTTTTAGATCATCTAGTAGATCCAAAACTAACACCTCCATATTATATGTATGTTAAATTTTTTATTCTAAAAATACAAAAAATCCCGCCCTAAAGGGACGAGATACCGTGTTACCACCCTGATTATCCCACATAATTGTGGAATCACTTTCTTTTGTTAACGAAAGCCATTAGCTTCCGGAAAAACCTACTTAATTCAGCCCTCAGCTCCAGAGTGAACTTCACCAAATTTGATAATTTAACTGCTTTCAGCTGCTGCAGTTAATCTCTTTCAGTATCATTTTTAGTTACTCTCTCCTTCTCAGCCATTAAATATGATATTCTTTTTTAAGTATACCATAGAAAAAATATTCTCACAAGAAAAAATTACTGCTCTAAAATTAAATTAAAAAAATTAAAGAGACAACATGATTCAATCGGTGCTATTTAGATTTCACAACATTTGTCAGAGAGCCAAAATTAATAACAATATCAGTTTAAATCATTCTTTTTCAACTGCTGGGAAAGTATTTCAAAAGAAATTACAGATGCTGCAACTGCTGCATTTAAAGATTCAATTTCTCCAGCCAGTGGAATTTTTATTTTTGAGGTGGCAGATTCTAATAATTGCTGCTCAAGACCATTTGCTTCATTACCGATCATTAAAATTAATTTATCCTGATACTGATGCTCAAAATGATATTCTTCAGCCTGAGTATCTGCAGCCAGCAGTTCATAACCTGCTGCCTCATTTCTGATTTCAGCCAGAAAATCTTCCTGACTCAACCTCTGTCTGATCACTATAGAAAAAATTCCACCCATGGTGGCTCTAATAACTTTTTGATTAAAAATATCTACTGACCCCTTAAGAGCAATAATACCATCAAAACCAGCCGCAGCAGCTGTTCTGATCATAGTCCCCATGTTTCCGGGATCCTGAATCCTATCTAGAAGTAGTATTTTTTTGGTCTGCTGATAGAAATCATCACCCCTAAAAACAGATTCATTTACTACAGCCAGAATTCCCTGAGGATTGACTGTGGAAGCTGTTTTTTTTAAAAGATCTTCTTCAATATAAATAATTTCAGCCTTTAATTTTAAATCAGCCAGCAGATTATCATTTTCAGCTGATTTAAAAAAAACAGGAGTGAGAAAGACCTGTTTAAAATCTGCTCCTCCTGCCAATGCAGCCTCAATAAGTCTTTTGCCTTCCAGAATAAAGACACCCTGCTTACGTCTATTTCTGCTCCGGTAAAGCTTATTTAGATATTTAACTTTATCATTTTGAGAACTGCTGATTATATTCATTTACTTAGTTTCCTAACTTTTCTTTTGCCAGTTCTACTAAATCAGCAAATCCATCAGAATCATTAACTGCTAAGTCAGCTAACATTTTACGGTCAATTTCTACATCAGCCTGTCTTAAACCATTAATGAAACGGCTGTAAGAAAGACCTTCATTTCTAGCTGCTGCATTGATTCTTGTAATCCAGAGCTTTCTAAATTCTCTCTTTTTATTTCTTCTATCTCTATATGCATAATGTAGAGACTTCATTACTGCCTGATTTGCAGGACGATATAATTTACTGCGGGATCCAAAATATCCCTTAGCCATCTTTAAAACTTTTTTTCTGCGCTTGCGCGCCTTATTTCCTCTTTTTACACGTGGCATCTTAAATGACACTCCTTCCAAAATTTTAACATATATTATTTTTTATCTTATTTTATTACTGCTGTTTTATCCATGTAATAATTTTTTGTAGCGTTTTTGATATGATTTACTTAATAATTTAGCTTTGCGTAACTGTCTTTTTCTATTACCGGATTTCTTGGTTAAAATATGACTGTGAAATCCTTTATGATGCTTAAGCTTACCTTTACCTGTAACTTTAACTCTTTTAGCTATACCTTTGTGTGTTTTTTGCTTTGGCATGATTTAACCTCCTAATACTGTAATAATCAAAAATACTTTCTAATATAACCCGGTAATTAAACCAGTAATTAAAGTGAATTCTAAGTTGTTTAATTGACTACTGTTTATCACTTTCGGGAGTTAGAAACATCATCATATTTCTACCTTCCATTTTAGGTTTGCTTTCTACCTTACCAATATCTTTAGTCTGTTCAATTAGGCGATCCATCAGATCATATCCTAATTCTTTATGCATCATTTCTCTTCCTCTAAAGCGGATTCTTACCTTAACTTTATCCTTGTCATTGAGAAATCTACGCGCCTGCTTTAATTTAACATTAAAATCATGATCTTCAATTTTAACACCCATCTGAACCTCTTTAACATTCATTACGTTCTGGTTCTTTTTGGCTTCTTTTTCCTTTTTAGCCTGCTCATATTTGTACTTACCATAATCCATAATTCTGCATACAGGTGGATTAGCCTGTGGAGCAACTTCTACTAAGTCCAAACCCCGTTCTGCTGC
>Ga0182236_100455_pt1 | contig 8998 bp, 6 predicted proteins | sample hydfratesGB_TF_A_FD_132422 | JGI IMG/M metagenome (GOLD analysis project Ga0182236, IMG submission 132422) | Subsurface microbial communities from deep shales in Ohio, USA - hydraulic fracturing test GB_TF_A | ecosystem: Environmental > Aquatic > Deep subsurface > Shale gas/oil reservoir > Produced... | reverse complement strand
TAATCATGTTCTTTCTATCGATAAAAACAAAAAGATGATTTGACTGCATGTCAAATCATCTTTTTTGATATAATTATTGGTATTTTTTCGTTTAAATATAGTCATCATTAAAATTTAAACGAACTCTAAAAAACAGTAATATAAACAGTTTCAAAAATTATCTTTTTAATAAAACACTCCATTATTTGTTTAAATAGAAAATAAGCATATAATTTTAAACGAATATTATAAATCAATATTTAATCATTTAAAATCCATTCAGAATACTTACCAGCTCCAATAATTTTTATTTTATTTTCTTTTTTCATTTTAGTTAATAAATTTTTGAACAGCCCCATGTCAAGTAGACACAAAAATTAATAAAAAACTATATACAAATGAATGCATGGCTTCTGAACTCAACAGGAGACAAGCATCCAAGTTTTTTCTTATACTCTCTATAATTTATTAGTTTCTAGTTTTTTCATTTTTGCTGGGACGTTTTTTGCCATTTTTCATTTGTTTTTTACTACCTATTCGGTGTTTTTACACAATTTATTTTACAGACTCCATGAAGTCAAATCATCTTTTTGTTTTTATTTTATTATTCCTCGTTTTTCCACATTTCTACAAGGTCAATAGTTTCACTTTTTGGTTGTAAACTTTTTTGCAACAATTCCATATGAACCAGTATAGGGAAATTAGCTGCAGTACCTGTAAATATACAATCACCAGCTGCTAAAACTGGAATCATTTCATATGATACTCTGTCTAAAAAAGAAATAGTTTTACCTATAGATATAATATCTTCAGAATTTACCAATCTATGAATAAAATAGTTATGCATTTGAGATATTATTGTTTCTGAAATATCAGAAGGTCTTTGGCTTGAAACCGTTAAAAAAACACCAAACTTTCTACCTTCTTTTATTATTTCTTCAAATAATTCAACTCTATAATCTTTCCAAACTTTGCTTTCCGTTTCAGAAGTTTTTGATAATATATTATGAGCTTCATCTATTATTAAATGCAATGTTTTTCTTTTACTGATATTCTTCTTATGCAAATCATAATTTTGTTTACAAATAATCATCGGTATTATTTTTTTCATATAATGGTTAACTTCAACTAAAGAAATGATTTTCAAATTTTCATCACTACTATCACTTTCTTCTTTTATATTAAAAACTTTTTTTAAATCAGGTAATCTTGTTTCAATTCTTTTTAGTAGGGGGGATATATGTTCCTCATTACTCATATCTTTTAAACTTTCATAAATAAATCTATATCTAACAAAAAACTCAAAAATAAAAAAATAATTATTATCATAAAAATTTTTATAAATAATATCATCATCTATAAATATTTTTTCTTGATTAAGAAATAATTTAAATTCTTCAATTGATTTGAAATAAATATTATCATTTTTATAATAACCATTAGTGTTAGTATTTACCATTAATTTTTCTAATCTACTGTTCATTATATATCTTTTTTCTTTATAGAGAATAGAAAGAAGTTTAGTTAAGTCATTAAATATTTGTTTATATTTATCGCTTCTGTTGTACAATATTTCAAACAAACCTATAATTTTGTTTTTTAATAACTCTTTATGTTCCAAAGAATATTTTATTTCTCGAATAACTCTTTTCAAAAATGGTTTTTGAGTTTTATCAGTAGCTTCAGAAATAATAGCCCAAAATTCAAGATCTTCAAAATAATCCTTGCTAATTGGATATTGATCTTTTTGTTTCATTTCGTATTTTGTAGATAATTTATATACTTTCTTTAATTTTTTATTAGAATAAAAAGAATTTGTATATTCTCCATTAAAATCAATTATTAAAAATTCACTATTATCTTTAAAACCTTTCTTTCTTTTATATTTTTCAAATAATTCAGTATATAATTTTGCCAAAGTGTTAGACTTTCCACTACCTGTATTACCAAAAATACCTATATGGCTTGCAAATAAATTATTAATTCCTAGGCATAATGAATTCCCTCTATATCCTATTACTTTTCCTATATCCATTGTTTTAGATTTATCTTTAAAAAAAGCAAATATTTTTTGAATTTCTTTTTCTCTTAAAATATATATTGGATTACCAATCATTGGCATTTGTTGCAACCCTCTAATAAAAGTATTATTATCTATAAAACCAAAAATGGATATTTCAATTATTCTTTCTATTTTTTCATTTTTATCAGTATAATCTTCTTTAGATAATTCTTTTCTCTGTATATATTCTCCTTCTATCCTTCCTATAACATTACTAAAACCTTTTCTGATTTTAATAAAACTACCAACAGTGATATTTTTTATTAAATCACCATCATAGGCCAAATAAGAATCATTCTTTTCATTAAAAACAAGTCCTCTAACTTTTTGACCTTTTATTTCTATTACCTCTCCTATTTTAAGGACATCCTCTAGATTTTCTTTTCTTTCTATATCATCAAACTTATTCATTTCATGTCTCCTCATTTATTTTTGAAAATATCTCTTTTAACTTTATCAAATCTATTTTTTTATTCTTATCTGGTTTGAATATTTTTACATTTCTATTTTCATCAAACATTTTCTCCAATTCTAGAGAACTTCTTTCATCATAGGAAAATATTATTACCTGTAGAGTTGGATTATTTAAAGATCTTTTAGTTATTTCTTTTATATGCTCATCTCTAAAAGAAAATCCAAAAACAAAAAGCACTGTATTTCTTTTTTCCAACTCATTAGAATATATCCTTAATAATTCATGGTAATAATTATCAAAAACAGTTTCTTCAAATTTATGTTTTGTTGGATTAACTATCTTAAACTTCTGTTTATAATCAGATAAAAACGTGTTCTCAGAAAATTCATTTTTGAATTTTATTTTGGGAATCAAATCCTCATTAACTTCATCATCTAATATTAAATTTATATCATCAGGCATATGATCATTGTATGTATCATTAAAAACAGAAATATTATCGATATAATCACAGTAATACACTTTATTTTTTTTTAATTCCCAAGTAATTGAACCATGGAGTTTAAAAAGATTAAATACAGGTATTTCAGATTTTCTATCAGAAAATATACTTTGTTGATAATATATTTTATTATAATTAGAAGTATCAAAATAAGGGTTAATTCTTCCAGAAAAACCATCATTATACTCTACCTTTAAATTTTCTAAGGAAATTTCTATAAAAGAATCATAATTTGTTGTGAAAATGTTTATTTGTCTATAGGAATTGATAGTCACTCTATTTTCAAGAATATTTTTTAATACTCCTAAAAAGCTTTTTATATCCTTTAAATCTGTATGATCATCTATATTTTTGATTGGATAAATAGATTTTTTAAAAAAAATCCAAAATAATGCTGAAATGATCTTTGATTTATTTTCATTATTCATTTCTTCTGCTTTTGTTAATTTGTCTTCTATATCTCCTAAAGTATCTAAAACTCCAATAGATAACCCCGATCCAAAAAGAAAATTTACATTACAAGATTCCATATAATTTTTTATTTCACTAATAATATCTTTTTTTAAACTTTCATTATTAAAAATATCACTTTTAATAGCCATAAAAAAACTCCCTTTTTAAATTTTTATCCTAATGTTTATTAAAATTATACAATATTTTATAAAATTATGAACACAAAACTATTTTTATATCACTTGATTAATTAATTATTATTATTTTGAGTTATAATTTTATAAAAGAATTATTTGCTGGGGGAATTGTTATGGGTAATATTGGTTTCTTTTTTGGAGCAGGAGCTGAAAGATCTTATGGATTTCCAGCTGGTGGAGAGTTTGCGTTAGATATATTTAGAAAAGATGTTGAAAATGAAAAAAATGAACTTAAAGATTATTTAGAAAATATTAAAAATAATTATCAAAATTATTCTTTTTATATAGATTATTGGTTTCCAAAAAAATTTCCTTCCTTAAAAATATATAAATTTGATACAAATGATTATAAAAATATAATAACTTCAATAATGGAAAATAAAAGAGAAAAAATTCTTAAAATATTAAATAATTTAGATAATTTTGTAAAAGAAAATTTTGATAAAAAAATTCTTGAAAAACTTAAAATACAAGATAGTGAAAATTATGAAAATAAAATCGTTATAAATGAAAATCTAAAATCAAAAATAAATATTTTTAGTTCAGATTATTTTTCTGCAATTTTAGATGATTATAGAAAATATAAAACGAAAAAATATAAAGAAATATTATTAGGAATAATGGAATTAGTTATTTTTGCTGCTGGTGAAGATTTTATTGAAGAATTAAATAATAACATAATTGAAGATAAAACAAACGATCTAGATTTTTTAAATGATCTATTTGGAGTATTTAAAATGGACTACAGAAAATTTTCTGGAATAAATTATATTTTAAAAAAAGAAAAATTAAATCACAACGAAATAAACACTATTTATGATTTATCTAGAGAAATTTTAGAAAATATATATATCAATATAATGGATTATAGGAATTTAATTGATAAATATTTTAAATATTTATTCTACCCAAAAAAGAATTGGGCTAAATTCACTAAAATAACCATTTTTTTAAATTCAGTAAAAAACTACATTGAAATGATTTATCAAAATAATCAAAAAAAAATAAACTCAAAAAATGGATATGATGGTTATTATGATGATTTATTATCATTAAATGATCCTAATATAATAATTGGTACGTCTAATTACCATAATTTTATTACTGAAAAATATGGTTTTAAAAATGTTTATCATTTAAATGGCTCAATAGAAGATTTTTATGATCCGTTTAAAAATAGTTTGGTCAAAAAAGAATCATTAAGTAATTATCCATATCTAACTGTTCCTTTACTATTTACTCAAAGTGGTATTAAACCTCTAACAACTATTGAAATATCTAGAAGATATGTTGAATATTATAATAAATTAAAAAAATGTGAAAAAATAATTGTTATTGGTTATGGCTTTAATGATGATGATGGACATATAAATACACTTTTTAGAAAATTAATTGAAGATGATAATAAAGAAATTACCATATTATCATTTGAAAAAGAAATAGAAAATATTAAAGATCTTTTGAGAATTGAAGATGATGATAAAGTGATTCAATATGTTATTGATGAAAATAGAAACATAGATGATCAAAAATGGTTTGAATTTATAAAAAGTGAGGGTAACTAATGAGTATTATGAATAGTATTTTATTTGCGATCATAGGAATATTCATACCTTTGATTACCATATTATTAGAATCGGGTGTTAAAAAATTACCTGTTAATGTTATAAAATTAAATACTTTTAATTTTACTGTGAGTTTATTACTACCAATAGTCTGGATAACTTTTATAGCTTGGAATGACCAAATCAATAAATCTTTTATAGATAATAACAAAATAATTATAATGATATTATATTCTGCAATTATAATAGTGGACATCATTTTTATATATAAAATCATAAATTTATCCTCTATAGAGAAATCTATGAAGAAAATTATTATTTTATATAACTCAAAAAAATACGATATAGTATCAGATAAAAATTTGATAAATTCTATTTTAATTTCTCAAAGATATTTGAATAAGGAAACTTATAAAGAACTATTACTTAATTTATTTGCAGATAAAAACTCACCAGCCAAGGCAAATTATTTCTTATTAAAAAGGTTAATTAAAGATAGTGAAAATGATCATTACAGAGCTAATAATTGGGATATAATATTTTCACTTATAAATAAAGATTACATAAATAGTGAAAACGAAGAATTGGTAAATTTATTAATAGAATTATTGGAGAAAAATTATTTTACTAAAAACGATTATGAAAAAAACAGGAAATTATTCTTTAATTTAAATACAAAAAATAAGCTATGTACTATGATAGATTTTCCCGGGTTATATGATGAAGAAACTTATTATTTTATTATAAAAGACCAAATTAATATGATAAATCTTCAAAAAAATTATAATGATAAATATTTTGACAAATTACTGTTCAACCTAAAGCATTGTATTAATTATATAATTTCAGAGGATCGATTGATTTCTTCATACAATTCATTACATTTATCTATTCTTGAAAAAATTTCAAAATCAAAAAATTCCAATCATTTAAAAAAATATTTAGATACTTTTGGAAAATTAATAATTTTACTAATAAATAATCATAAACATCAATTTTATTATGAATACATAGATCCTAAACCTAATTGTGAAGATAAATTGGTAGAAATTTATAAAATAAATGAAGATATGAAAGAAATAATAATTCATTTCTTAGCAGCTATTGGTAATTATATGATTTATAATTACGATGGCAAATATATAGATGAAAATCTTTTAAACAATCTTTTTAAATATTTAATTAACCTAATAAACGAGGATTTTAAAAAAATAATATTTGATTTAATCTTTTTAAAACAAAATAATTTTGATTTTTATCCGATTTCTTTTTTTAAAAATAATAAATTTTCTTTAATGGAAAAAACTTACTCCAATTCCCTTTCTTATCCTGATAGTGTATTTTTATGTATCTTTATTTTTAAATATAAAATCCAATTCGATGATATTATTGAAAAATACAAAAAATCAGGTGAGAAACTGTTACCCATACATATTAAAAAAAGAAAGATTAAATTTGATTTTATCGATGAAGATAGCTTTAAAAAATATATAGATAAATTAAATGATAAAATAAAAAAAAGAACCAATACATAGAGTATTAGTTCTTTTTTCTATCAAAACATTCTTATTATTAATTCTATGAATATAAAATAATTTTTATATCACTTGATTAATTAATCATTGTTATTTTGAGTTATAATTTTATAAAAATTTTATTTGCAAGGAATTTTTATTGGTAATATTGATGAAGAAGTTCCTAATATTAGTAACTTTAGAAAAATAATTAGAATATATGATTATTTAAATAACAAAAAAAGTATTTCTTAACACTCCTTAAAGATAAGCAACTATATTAAGTCACCGTCTTTAAAAGCGTAGAAATACTTTTTTTGTAATTAAATTATAGCACTTTTTGGTTTTTTAATCAAATTTTGGATTAGTATCATTAAAATTTTGATATCATTGAATTAAAACAATAGTTATTAATTTTGTGGTGATCTGAACAGCCCCATGTCAAGTAGACACAAAAATTAATAAAAAAATATATACAAAAGGATGCATGTTTTCTGAACTCAACAGGAGACAAGCATCCAATTTTTTTATACTCTCTATAATTTATTAGTTTCTAGTTTTTTCATTTTTGCTGGGACGTTTTTTGTCATTTTTCATTTGTTTTTTACTACCTATTCGGTGTTTTTACACAATTTATTTTACAGACTCGAGTTTTTAAACTCATCTATTTCAAGTTATATACAAATACTTTTTCATTGTCGTATGCTGTTTTTCCACTGTCTTTGAAACCTAAGCTTGTATAGAATTTTATCGCTCTTTCGTTTTCTGGGTTAGTGCCAAGCCAAAGTTGTTTTTCTTCTGGATATTCTCTTAAAACATTTTCTATGACTTTTTTAACAGCTTCTTTTCCATATCCTTTCCTTTGATAGGGAGTATCAATAGACAACCTCCAAATCCATAGTTCATCATCACCATCTAATCCATACATTACAAAACCAGCTACTTCTTTCTCTTCGTTTATAATTGCCATTGGTTTTCCTTTTGGATAGACGTATGCTTGTGCAATAGAATAAACATTTGGAGCTACATGATCTTGTTTTTTCATATTTACCAGTTTATAGAAATTATCCCGGTTTATTTCTTCTAAGAACACCATTTTATCCAACCCCTTATAAAAAGATATTTTTCTTTACTTTTTTAAATCCAGAACATAGACTTTTTCATCATATTCAGTTTTCCCTGTATCTTTAAATCCTAGACTAGTGTAGAGGTTGATTGCTCTGTCGTTATCTGGTAATGTACTAAGCCAAAGTTGTTTTTCTTCTGGATATTCTTCTAAAACATTTTCTATGACTTTTTTAACAGTTGCTCTACCATATCCTTTCCTTTGATAGGGGGTATCAATTGATAGCCTCCAAATCCAGATTTGATCGTTTAGATCTGGGTCAGGACCGTACATAACAAAACCAACCAGTTCATTTTCTTTGTTATATATTGCTCTTGGCTTCATTTCAGGAAATAAATAAGCTTGTGCAATAGAAAATACATTTGGTGCAACATGCTCTTGTCTTTCCATTTTTACTAATTTGTAAAAATTTTCATCGTTAACTTCTTTCAAAATTACCATTTTTACCATCCCCTTTTTCTTTTTAAATCTTTATAAAATAATAAATAGATGCGATTAACTATTGAAAATTATTGTACAAAATTTATCTGAAAGAACACTGGAAATGCGTTAAAAAAATTGCATGTTTGAACTGTTTTTTGTGAGTTTGCAATTTTTAGCATTTCCAAGTGATTGAAGATACTATTTTTTCAATAATTTGATCTAGTGAAGAGTGCTATTTATTATTTATCTTAATAGCAAAATTAAAGTTTTATAATATCAGTTGCTATGATTTTAACAAAATATCTATCATACTCAATAAAAAGTATTGTTGGGTCATATTTTAATATAGCCTCTTTCAATTATTTTTCTTGTTTGCATGTCAATGTAGTTTAAAGACTCATCCCAAATGTACAAATCATATCCTTTTTTGGCGACTCTATCTTTCGTCAAACAGTTTTGCCATTCAGGGATTTGTTTTAAATGGTTGATTTTTATATTTCCTTTATTTGGTTCTAACTTGTTTAACAACAGATTCAGAAGAGTTGTTTTTGCTGTTTCGCTATTCCACTGTGATAAAGCTGAAAGAAAAAAAGTGTTTTTAAAGTACCAAACAGAGATGAGTAATTCAAAGAATTACCATCTCTATAAAATGCCTTTTTATTAATCTAAATAGTATTTTTCGTATAGTCTTATAAACTCTTTTTGTTCTTCAGTTAGCTCATAATTACTTTCTTTCAATTCTGAATATGTATAATAAGCTTT
>Ga0182236_100452_pt1 | contig 9030 bp, 5 predicted proteins | sample hydfratesGB_TF_A_FD_132422 | JGI IMG/M metagenome (GOLD analysis project Ga0182236, IMG submission 132422) | Subsurface microbial communities from deep shales in Ohio, USA - hydraulic fracturing test GB_TF_A | ecosystem: Environmental > Aquatic > Deep subsurface > Shale gas/oil reservoir > Produced... | reverse complement strand
GATTTAAGGCCGCTTTACAAAAACTTTAATCTCTATAATTACAATATTCTTTCCTGTCCCAGCTGTCTTTTTACGGCCAGAAGAAATGATTTTTATAATTTTTCGAAAAGTAGAAAAAAGAAAATAAAAAATAACTTTAAAAAAATAATCAGCGAGGACCTGGGCAGTAATTTTAAAATTAAATATGATGATCTGAGGTCAATCAATCAAGTTTTAGATGCCCATTATCTGGCTTTAAAGCTCTATGATTTTACAGATTATCATACCGATAAAAAAGCCTTTCTCTGGCGGGAGTTAAGCTGGATCTACGAAGATCTCAAAGAAGAAGTTCTATCAGAAAAAGCTTCTTTAAAAGCTCTGGAAAATCTAGAAGAATTTTATTTTACAGAAGATACAAACAGCACAAAAAAAGAAAGTGATAATATAACTCTGCTGCTGGCAGTTTTATACCATAAACACAATCAAAGAGATAAAGCTTTACCACTGCTGGATGAGCTGATCAGAGATAATCGAGTTAGTCTCAGACAGAGAAATAAAGCCAAAGATTTATTTTTAGAAATTAGAGAAGCAAATAGAAACAGGTAAAATTTAAATAAAAAGCTAATTATGGTGCGGATTCCCAGCATCTTTTTAGCTTTAGATTAATTAATAACTGAGATGATCGAGTAATTTTTCCTGATCACTCAGCTCAAATTTGCCCTCTTCCAGCTTCCAGTACTGAGCAAAATCAGTTATTCTGCTGATAAATGAAATTAAGTGTGGGTGACAGCTTAAAATAAATATTTGATGTTCTCTGGCTAAGTTAGAAATAATTTTTGCTGTATTAAAAAGATGACTGCGATCAAAATTAACTAAAGAATCATCTAAAACAAGTGGTAATGGTGGTTTGATTTCTATAATTCTGCTGATTCTAACAGCCAGAAATAATTGTTCTAAACTTCCCCGACTTAACTGCTGAACACTATTAAGTTCTTCTCCGTTTTCTGTTTTTACTATAAAATCTGATTGCTCAAGATCAGCTGATGTCTTAAGGTCTGTATAATGCTGACTGCTAATCCTGCTTAATATTTCTGAAGCCGGTTTTAATAATTCCTTTTCTGCTTTCTCAATCATTCTGGATCGTAATTTTTTTAAAATGAAATTCACACTTTTGTTAACGGCATAGTTTCTGGCCTTTTTTTCTAAATTATTTTGAGCCTGATCAATTTTTTGCTGAGCTTTTTCTATTTTACTGGAAGAAGATAAATCATCAATTCTATTTTTTAAAGTTGTTATTTTTTCCTCTAAACTACTTTTCTCCTCTTTAAAAAAGTTTAACTGCTCAGATAACTCTCTTTTTCTTTCTTCAACAGCAGTTATTGAAGAAAATTGTCTATATAATTTAATAAAACTCTGATAATAATCCTTTTCTCCGCCCTTTTCATTCAGAGCAGTTTTAATTTTATCAGAGGATTTTAAAGTATATTCAAGCTGAGACTTTCTGGATAGATAATTTTGGGATAATCTCCAGAGATTAGCAAGTAAAGTGAAGTCTCTAAATAAAGATTGGGCTTTATCTTTGAGTTTTAAATTTTCAGTACTATTAAAATCAAGCCTGCAGTATTCAGCTGCCTTGATCACTAAATCATTTAACTGCTGAAGTTCTTTTTCTAAGCTGCTTCTGGTTTCTTCATTATCCTTTTTTTCTGATTTTAGCTCCTGATATCTTCTTTTTTTATCTTTAATCTCCCTAAAATAAGAATCAATAAATCTAAGATAATCTTTTTCTGCAATACCTAAAATCTGTGCATAATTTTCTAAATCAGTTTCAGTTTCAGTTAAATATTCCAGTTTATTAGTTAGCTTTTGTCCTAATTCTTTAATCTTTTTCTTTTTTGCCTGATTTTCATTTTTTATTTTAAGCATTTTTTCCTTTTCCAGTCTGGAACTTTTGTAATTAGAACTATAATAGATAAAAGCAGTGAGAGCAACAATTATTGACAAATAAGTTATCTGATAATAATCAACAATAAAGGATGAGCTCAAGGTTATAACAGATAGAGCTACAATTAAATAACTCCTCTTTAAAATAATCTCCGGACTTTTAAAATTAAGATCTTTTAGTGCTGTATAATTTTCTTTAACTTCAAGTTTTAAATTTTTTAGCTCTGTTTTAATTTTTTTACTTTCATAATTTAACTGCTCATATTCTGTCATTTTTTTATTTAATATCTGTTCCTGGATTAAATCAGTTTCGATATTATCCAGCTGTTCCAGTGGTTTTTCCCAGCTTAAATTTAAATTCTCCACTTCTAAAATTAAAGTTTGTAAGTTTTTAGTTATTTTATCTTTTCGAAGCTGATAGTTTTTAATTCTTTCTTTTAGAACTTCCTCTTTTTGCTTTTGATTTTTTATTTTTTTACTCTGAGATTTAAAAAAGGAAAGCAAATTCGCAAGTAGTCTTTGATTATTGTTTTTCTGACCTGATTTATCAAGATCATAATTTGCAGTTCCAGCAGCTTCTTTTTCCAGTTTTGCTTTCATTTCTTCTATTTCTTCTATTTCAGAATAATTATTTTTTAAAAGATCAAGTAAAAAATATCTATGTTCCAGATTAGTAATCTTTTGTTTTTTCTGCTCCAGTTTTTGCTGACTCTGCTGTAATTCTTCTCTTTTTTGAGTAAATTCTTTAATCTCCAATAGTGCCTGATCTCTCATTTCCTCAGCTGTTCTGATTTCGTTATAATAAGGTTTAAAAGTGGCTACAGACGGATCACCAAGAATTCCACCTATATTTTTAGCATTATTATAATATTTATCTGCAAGCTCTGGTACTTTTACTAATTCCGAAAAGCCAGCTCCCAGAAGTATAGAAAAAAGACGTTTTTCTTTCTTTTTTCCTTTGGCGATTTTAGACAAATGCTGCAGTTCATCCAAACTGATGCTAAAAAGCTGCTGATAACTCCACTGATCTAAATGATTAAAAAGCTGAGCAGCAGTATGCTGTTTCTGATTTTTATCTAAGACTTCCGGGCTTGAATAACCATTTAAAATTAAATTATACTTTTTATTTTCTTTTTCCAGTTCTGCTTCTATGTATTACTGATTTCTGGCTGGAGGTATAGAATTATTCTGAGGCAGTCCATAAGGCAGATAGCGCAGCAAATTTAAGAAAGTACTTTTACCGGCCCGGTTTTTGCCGCCGATAACTACCAGGTTTTTAGAAATATTATCTAGATTTTGATTATTGAAAATTCCAAAATCACGGATATACAAATTTTTATAATACATTTAATCTCCATCTCCCATTAGCTCAGATACAATTATTTTTTCTGCATCAGTTAAAATATCTCGCTGTAACTTTTGATCAGCATAAAATCTGTAATTTTCTCTATCTTCTGGATTCAGATCTCCCTGCCAGATCTGACCCCACTCTGCCAGCAATTCTTGATTTAATTCCTCATTAGTTAAAATTTCGTCTATTAAATTCTGTATGTTTTGATAGAGAGGATTGTTGTTTTTCAATTCCTCCAGATTTGAGAGAGAATTTGCAGTTCTAAATAATATAGAATGAAGCCAGATAAAAGGACTTTCATTTGCCTGTCTGGATCTAAATTCTTCCAGTAGAGTCTCTTCCAGTTCTTCTCTATCGTTTTCTATGTGATAATGCAGTTCAGTCCGACCTGTAATTACCAGACGAGTAATTACAGCTTCAACTTTATATTTTTGATTTTCATTCTGCAGCCTGATCTTTTCTTCTAGCTTACTAATTTTTTTAGCTATTAACCGCTGTAGTTCTGTGATATTATTTAGTTTTTCTGTTTCTAAATCCAGCTCAACTTCTTTAAAAATAACAGGAGCCAGAGGAATAAACTTTTTCTTAGTATTTAAATTACGGTCTACCTCTACCAGAATTGCTCCTTTACTACCCTGTTCATTAATATTATGTGCCTGCAGAGTCCCAGGAAAATAGACAGCAGGATTATCATTTATCTGCTGGTACTGATGTAAATGACCTAAAGCCCAGTAATTAATTTCTTTTTTAGTTAACAACTCACTTTTATTAACAGGAACATAGCGATTATTATCTTTACTTAAGGCAGTATGCAGTAAAGCAACATTAAAGACTGACTGATCTGGAGCTGTATAAAAATTATACATTGTTCTTGATTCAAACTTCTGCCTGTAGGACTGTCCCAGTATCCGTGCTGCCAATTTCCCGTCTTTATGATACTCATAAATCTCAACTTCCTGACTGGAAAAATAGTGAACATTTGTCGGCAGCTCAAAAACTTCTTTTTCAATTCCTGCCGGGTCATGATTGCCCGAGATCACGAAAATCTCAATCTCCTTTTTTTTAAGATACTGAGCCTGCTTTATAAAAAAGCGGCTGGCCTTAATTGATCTTGCCTCCCGATCATAGAGATCACCAGCAATGATGATAAAATCAACCCCTTTTGATACCGCCAGTTCAACTAAATTTTCAAATGCTTTTTTCCCTGCATTAGAAAAAATTTTTTTAAAGTTATGATCGGGCAAACTATTAGAGCTTAATTCTTTAGCTAAATGTATATCTGCTGTATGAATAAATTTAATTAACTTGGTCATGTTTTCCTCCAGTATTAACTGTAATCTCTTTCTGTTCTGTTTTCCCATTTAACAAAAAACCAGCTAAAAACAAAAATTTGTACTGTTACCTCCGGAATTCCGATTAAATGTTCGGTCAGAGACATTTTTGTATAAATCATTCCCTCAATTGACCCTGGTATTGGAGCAACTGAACCAATAAGTGAAAAACCCCAGATTAAAAAAAATAATTTTACCCAGGCATAATCACTTTTAATAATCTTATTATAAAATGGGTATAATATAAAGGCAAAAACTGCTCCTCTAAAAATCTGAAAAAAAGGAGCCAGTCTAACAATTGTAGAATCTAGAGAGCGAAAATTGGAGAACCCTTCCATAGTAATAAAAACTCTGGCATAATTTTGGAGATTCATAAAAACTACTCCAATAAAAATATAAGAAATAACATGGACTATAATAAAACGGATTGTAAAGTAAACAAATCTCTTAGACGGTTTTCTCATTGTACTCCCCTTTTTCTTTAGTATATATTTTAACTTATTCCTCGTCTTCAAAACTCTTACCAAAAGTTAATTCTTCAGCAAGATTTCCAACATAAGGAAGCTTAAATAATTTTCCATTATAAGCTTTATACATTAATAAAAACCAGAGAATTGTCCCCACAAAAGTAATAAAAGAAGAAATTAAAATTCCAATTACTGGGATTATTAGAGCTAAAGATGAAACAATAAATAGAGAAAAAAAGGTGATCAAAGACTGCATTGCATGAAAACGAACATGATTATTCTTTTTTTCTATAAATAAAAAAATCAATCCTGTAACCCAGATACCGGCATAAGCCAGAATAGCTTCAACATTTTCATCCAGACCGAGACTAGTTTTTTTATAATACATTATTGTGAGATATTATCGTTTAGATAATATCTCATTCCCCCTTTTTTCTAATATATTTTCTTCAGAAAATTGTATAATTTCTTGTATCTTTATTTTAACATAAAATTTCAATTTAAAAAAGCAATTTAATAGATAAGAAAAAAACCGCCTGTAAGCAATTAAAGCCCAGACGGTTATCATTTTTATTTTATTTAAACTTATTCCAATTCCAGAATTAACTCTCCTGATTCGAGCTGCTGTCCGACTGCAGCATGAATTGCAGTAACAATCCCATCAGCTGGAGAAGTAATATTGGTTTCCATCTTCATGGCTTCCATAATTACTAAGCTCTGATTTTCTTTTACTTCTGCGCCTTCTTCAACTAATATCTCAACTATATTACCCGGCAGACTGGCACCAATTTCCATTTCATTTTTAGGATCAGCCATTTGTTTAGCCGTTGAATCCGCTGGAGTTGTACTTGCTTCATCATAAATTTTAATCTCTCTTCTAAAACCATTGACCTCAAAATCAAGTCTGCGATAACCCTGATCATCTACTTTTCCAATTTCTAGCAGCTTAACCACAAGAGTTTTCCCTTCTTCAACTTTAATTTCGCTGGTTTCTCCCTCACGTAAAGAGTGGAAATATACATCACTTCCCATATGACTTAAATCTCCGTATTCTTCAAGGTAGTCTAAATAATCCTTATAGACTTTAGGATAGAGAGCATAAGCTAATAAATCTTTTTGAGAAAGCTCAAAATCATATTCTTCTTTTAACTCTGCTTCTGCTGCTTCAAAATCAAAGTCCTCAAGTAGAGTTCCGGGTCGAACGATTATTGGCTCCTCACCTTTCAGAACCAGCTGCTGCAGTTCTTCCGGAAAACCTCCAGGTGGCTGACCGAGCATTCCCTTAAAGTAAGCTTCTACTGAATCAGGAAAGGCCATATTTTTTGCCTTCTCACAGATATTATCAGGTGTCAGATCATTTTTAACCATAAAGATTGCCAGGTCTCCTACAACTTTAGAAGATGGTGTAACCTTTGGTATATCTCCCAGCATATAATTAACCTTGCGGTACATTTCTTTAAACTCCTTAAAACGATGGCCCAGACCAACACTTTCTACCTGTGGTTTTAAGTTAGAATACTGCCCTCCTGGAATCTCATATTTATAGATTTCTGCAGTTCCAGATTTCAATTCAGATTCAAACTGAGAATAGACAGGTCTAACTGCACCCCAGTAATTTGAGAGCTTCTGAATATCTTCAATATTCATTTCTGGTTCACGATAGGTATTAGTTAAAGCAGCTACAATTGAGTTAAGAGGCGGCTGACTTGTTAAACCTGCCATTGTATTAAAGGCGGTATCCACAATATCCACTCCAGCTTCTGCAGCCATTAAGAGTGCAGCCCCACCATTACCACTTGTATCGTGGGTATGCAGATGAATCGGAATTGAAATTTCTGCTTTTAAAGCCTTAATCAGCTCATAGGCAGCATATGGTTTTAAAAGCCCCGCCATATCCTTGATTCCCAGAATATGAGCTCCCATCTCTTCAATCCCCTTTGCTAATTCTACATAATACTCTAAATCGTATTTATTCCGTTGATCATCTAAGATATCACCTGTATAACACATTGACACCTCAGCAATTTTACCCTGTTTAACAACCTCATCCACAGAAATTTTCATTCCCGGCAGCCAGTTTAAAGAATCAAAAATTCTAAAAACATCAATACCTGCCTCTGCAGCTTCTGCTACCAGACTGCGGATTACATTATCCGGATAGTTTTTGTATCCTACACCATTGGATCCTCTTAATAGCATCTGGAATAAAATGTTTGGTATTCTATCACGCAGACGTTCAATTCTTTCCCACGGTGATTCTTTTAAGAATCGATAGGAAACATCAAAGGTTGCTCCACCCCACATTTCAAGTGAGAATAGGTTTTTAGCCAGATGTGATGTTGCCTCTGCTATTTTTTCCATATCAACAGTTCTCATTCTGGTTGCCATCAGTGACTGATGAGCATCTCTGTAGGTTGTATCGGTTAAAAGAATTTCTTCCTTATTTTTAATCCATTCCACAACAGCTTCCGGTCCACCCTGATCTAAAATTTGTTTTGTACCTTCCAGACCATCAATTTTTTCAAATTTAGGAACTTTTGGCACATCAAAATCAGGCTTTTTACCCCGGGTTTCATTAACGATCTTTTCTCCCAGATAACTTAAAATTTTCTGTTCCTGATCAGAACCGGGTACAATATCCAGTAATTCTGGATTATTTGTAATAAATCCGGTATCACAGGTTCCTTTCCTAAATTCCTCGTGGTTTAAAACATTAATCAAAAATGAGGCATTTGTTTTAACACCTCGAACTTTCATTTCCTCTATAGAACGCATTGCCTTTCTAATAGCATCTGGAAAAGATCTGGACCAGGAAATTGTTTTAACAAGCAGACTGTCATAATACGGGTTAATAATTGCTCCTGTATATCCATTACCACCATCAAGGCGGACTCCATAACCGGAACCAGTACGATAATGATCCAGGCGACCGGTATCAGGAATAAAGTTATTAGAAGGATCTTCGGTTGTTACTCGACACTGAATAGAATAACCATTCATTTTAATAGATTCCTGAGATGAAATATTAATTTCTTCCGAATCAAGTCTGTATCCTTCAGCAACGAGGACCTGACTCTGCACAATATCAATTCCAGTTACCATTTCACTAACTGTATGTTCAACCTGAATTCTGGGATTAACTTCAATAAAGTAATGATTATCATATTTATCTACTAAAAATTCGACTGTTCCTGCATTTTTATAGCCGGCACCCTCACATAATTTAAGGGCATCCTGCAGAATTTCCTGTCTTTTCTTATCACTTAAGGCAATCGCAGGAGTAAATTCTACAATTTTTTGGTGTCGTCTCTGGATTGAGCAATCCCGCTCAAATAAGTGCACAAGATTACCATGCTCATCACCTAAAATTTGGACTTCAATATGCTTTGGATCTTCCAGATATCTTTCCACAAAAATATCGTCTACACCGAAAGCCTTACGAGCTTCTTCTTTGGCATCTCTAAATTGAGCAATTAATTCCTCATCAGAACGAACAATTCTCATTCCACGGCCGCCACCCCCGGCAGCTGCTTTGAGCATCAGAGGATAACCATGTTTTTCAGCAAATATTTTTATTTCATCCTCTTTTTTAATTGGTTTTTCTAAACCAGGAATGGTAGGCACACCAAATTCCTGAGCCAGAATCTTAGACTTGATTTTATCTCCTAGCTTCTCCATTACTTCTGCATCAGGTCCAATAAATTTAATTCCAGCTTCCTCACACTGACGGACAAATTCCGGATTTTCTGATAAAAAACCATAGCCTGGGTGAATTGCATCTACATCCTTTTTAAGTGCTAGATCAATAATTTCATCAATCGCCAGATAAGCTTCAATTGGCCCTTTGTTATTTCCAATCTGATAGGCTTCATCAGCTTTTGTTCTAAAGAGGGCCGTTCTATCCTCCTCAGAATAAATTGCTACAGTTCTAATGCCCAACTCCTTACAGGCTCTAATT
>Ga0182236_100447_pt1 | contig 9079 bp, 6 predicted proteins | sample hydfratesGB_TF_A_FD_132422 | JGI IMG/M metagenome (GOLD analysis project Ga0182236, IMG submission 132422) | Subsurface microbial communities from deep shales in Ohio, USA - hydraulic fracturing test GB_TF_A | ecosystem: Environmental > Aquatic > Deep subsurface > Shale gas/oil reservoir > Produced... | reverse complement strand
TGTTGTTTATCATATCTACTTTTTCTTTTATTATGTCCAGCGCTACTACTTCATTGTGTTGAGATAATAACACTGCTAATGATAACCCCACATATCCTGTTCCGGCTACTGCTATTTTCATTTATCATTCAGCTCCTTGTTAAAAGTTCATCATATATTTTAAATAATATTTCATTGTTTGTTTTTGAGTCGAAAAATTTTTCAGCCATTTTTCTAGCATTTATGCCTAAATAATTTCTTTTATCTTTATTTTCTTTTTTATTTTGATGATCATTAAAGATTTATTTAAAATATTTTTAAAAACTAAAACAATTTTTATGTTGTATCTAATGTTCAAAATCTTTCTCTAAGCCCTGCTGATAATATTAATTTTTCAAAATATGTACCACCTTTATTTACTCTTTTTAATTTTAAAAATACTTCGAAATGAATAATTATAATTTGAAGCATATTTTATCATTAAAGCCAGCCAAAAAATTGAATTTAAAATATTGACTCTAGCTACTGCTAGTGGACCCCATAAATACGCACATACAAAGTAAGATATAGATGTAAATACAAATGTCGGCATAAGAACCTTATTGAATAATCCTTTGACTGAACCTTTTATGTTAACATATGCATTTAGTGGAGATGCAATGGTTTTTACAATTACTAGCCCTATTACGATAGGAATCATATATGAATAGATATTTTCGTTGTTAGGTTCGCCAGTAATTATTTTTAGATAAAATTCTCCGACAAATATAAAAGCAAGAATACTAACCAAACCAATTAGCAAAGAAACTTTTATAAAATTATTTGAAATCTTATTTGCATGTATGTTATCTCTGGCATGAGAAATTGCTATACTATTTTGATTTGCCAAGATCATAGGAATAATATTTGCTACATTAGCTGCAGTTAATGCAATATTATAATTTCCAATAACTGCAAGATCAAAAAATAAAGATAAGAAAAAAATATCTGATTTATAAATAAATGTTGTAACTACTCCATTTAGATGAGTCCATAATGAGTAATCCATGATTATCTTTTTCAGAAAATTTATATCAATCAATTTTATATCAAATAATCTTTCGTTATTATTTAACTTAATGAAGTAAATAAACCATATTAATAGAAAAACAATTGACACCACAATATCTTTAAATGCAACATACATTAAACTTGGAAATAAGAATATGCCGAAACTCAAGAAAACATTTATCACTAACCGAACCTCAGTAAAAAGCGTCACTCTTTTTTGATCAAATTTTGCTGTTGTAAATATTATGAGAGGTGCTGTGAATGCATCTGTAATTAGTATACTAGTATATGATATAATTGCATAAAAATAATCCATATTATTTGTGTGATTAACAAGATAAAAACTTAAGAACAATGCGATGGCTAGAATAATTGAGCTCTTTGCTATATTGAAATAAAAAAAGTTTGAAAAGTATTTTGATATGCTAGTTGAAATTTTTTTATGATCTCGTAATATTATAGATTCAATACTAATATTTATAAAATTTATGAATACAAAATATCCTACAACTGTCCCGATGATACCATAATCTTCTCTACTAAGTAATCTAATCAGAAGAATAGATATCAAAAATCGAGAGATGATCGATGATAATTTTTCAATAAAAGAATACAATACATTAGTTATAATTTTCTTTTTCAATTAATCTTTCCCTCTTTTTATGTAGATTATTTTCTTCTTGTTTCAATAATTTAAGATAAGCAAGACTCAACCCTAAGTATACTACCCAATTTTCAATCGCAAAAAGTGAACTTAACATAAACCCATTAGTTATCATAACTAAGATAGATCCAATACTGCCTTGTAAAAAAGCCCTTGAATACCAATCAGTATGAAATATAAAAGCTTTTTTTAATTTTTTTATCGTAGCACACCATATATAAAAGTATGGTAAAAAACCAAATAACCCCGTTTCTAAAAATACCTTAAGATGCATATTGTGTACATCAATCGCACCTTCAGTAATTGGATATTGGGGACTTGCATAATTAACTACATTAAAAATTGTATTCTCAAATCCTATACCAAAGAAAAAGTTATCCAATACAATATTTAGACCTGAAATAAGTACTGCTAATCTATTGCCAATAGATGCATCGTCTGTACTCGCAACCAACTGAATTCTATTTATATAATAGTCAAAAACAGGTAGATTCATTATAATTAATATAATTATTGGTAATAATATAATAGTTCTAAAAATCATTTTCTTTATATTCAAATACTTTTTCAAATATACAAAAGTAATAAATAGTCCGAAAGTTAATGCAACGATTGCACTTCTTGAAAAAGTCAAAAATAGATTTATAAGTGTAATTACTAATAAAATTTTCATAAACCAATTTGATTTCTTCGTTGGATTGTTTAAAATAAAACTTAAAGTCAATGGAATAGACCCTATTAGATAGTTCGCATAAAAATTAGCATCAAGAAAATAGTTTGTTACACGAATGTACCCACCTACCAAGTCAACCGTGTTTACTAAGCCAAGCCCTAATCTCATTTCGTAGTCGATGAATTGCATAATTCCAAATAGCCCAGCGAAAAGAACTGAAGCAAAATAGAAATTCAAAATCTCTTTGAATTGCTTAGTGTTTTGAATAAGAATTATTACAGTATAGTACCTAATTACCAAAGAAATAATGGTAATAAAACTTCTTTGACTTACCCCAACATCATAAGATTGATATAAGGATAATTGTATAGCTATTAAAAAAATAAATATTGGTAAATCTAAATGTGTTTTTTTAATTCTTCCTTTCCAAATTATAAGAAAAATAGCCAAGCTTATAATACTTAAAAAGGTTAAAAGTCTACTAGGAGTAATTACTGATGAAAATTCAATATTGAATGGAATAAATAATAACATCAATTTAATAACTATTTGAGGTCTTTTCCCTATTATGAGTATTCCAATTGCTCCTAATAAAATCATTAATGAGTATATAGGGAATATAACTGTTATCACTAAAATTATAATAGCAGCTGCAACAATTATAGGCTCTCTAAGCCAATATATTTTATTTTCTTTCATAATTTCCAAGCTCCTATTTTTTCTATGATTATGTTGCCATGTGGTAAGTCTCCGATTTATGAAATCAAAGGTACCGTTAACACAAAATAAGCTGATTTATTGATAAGTTATTACAAAATGAACTCTATTTCCAGTAAATAAAAAACAATCTAATAATTCTTTTTGCTCATAAATAGTAGAGTATTTCTTATCCACTTAAAAATGTAAGTTTATGTGAATCAATTACAAAAAAAGCTTATAAATAACTATCATTTCTTGATTATTCGTGAAGTGACATGATGTTAATGTATACTTTAAACTGTCTAAACTTTTGTCACAACAATAATTTACATTTTTATCAATAGTTAATCCACTTAATTTTTGAAACTGAATTTTCAATCCTGTTCTTGTAATAAATGTTTTTTCATTAATTTTTTCTATTCCTTCAAACAGTAAATAAATTAAATTAAATTTTTGAAACTTAATTTCTTTTTTAAACTTTATTATGTCACGAATCAGTATTTCTCTATTATTTAATTCAAAGCGTCTGGAATGTCTTATCCTTCTATTTTCACCAATAATCTCTGCACCTTTTAAGTTATATATTAGATTATCGTAAAAATAATATTCTTTTGTATTATTAGTTCTTTTGAAGATTTTTTTCAATATTTTTTTTACATTATATATATTAATATCTCTTATGTATGGTAAATCAAAAATTTTACCAAGAATAGGATTATTATTGGTAATTCCCCAAGGCAAAGGTATACTTTTACTATTATACAAAATACTACTTTCTTCTCCACCATAACAAGATGTCAAGGAATTATCATGAGTTACTACATATGGTATCGGTAAAGAATTACTTATTTTAAGGTCAGGTTTTGCTACCACAACATCTATGTAGTTGTTTGATAATTTCAAAAAATCATTGTCATAATAATTATATTGAGAAGAAAAATCTCTCTCAATATTACCACTTGTTTCACAATAAGAAGCTTCAAACAACACAAGAAAATATGCTAAAAATGGCAAATAATCAAAATAATTATTGTAGCTGTACCAACCCAAGTATTTATTTTCATCAATATTTATAACTTTAGGATATCTATATTCGCCATCCCTCAACACAAGCGGAAATGATCCATTTTCTCGTTTATAATTCAGCAACATATCATATACTAAGTCACGTTTTGCTAAATATTTTTGATCCTTGGTAATTATATATCCTTCTTGAAGAATATATAATAAAGGGCCAACGCCAAATATTTGTTTCTGACCTCTACCTATATAGCTAAATTCTCCATTTCTTAAGATAAACTTCTCAATGAAATAAAGAGCTTTTAAAAAACTTTTCTTATAAAAAGTATCCTTCGTTTCGTTATATGCCTCTAAAATCAAATACGCCATGAAGCAATGATATTGAAACGATTTATCATAAATAGAGTCCATTATCAGCCCATTTTTTTTCTGCATCAAAATAATCGTTTTTTTTAGTTCAATTTCTCCATAAGTCTTTTTTTCCCCTGATAAAATTCTAGTTAAACCTCTAAGCATTATCCAATTACTCGATTTGGTCCCTTTAAATTTAAGTGGCCTATATTGTTCCACATATTTGGACAAATCCATTATTCTCTCAAGCTTAATCAAAGCATAATTATTGAATTCCCAATGAAATTGATCACCTGTTTTATCCTCATTATTGAAATAATGACTCAAAATTTTTTTAATATACTTTCTATATTTATCGCTTCCAATCTTTGCCATTGCTAACGCAGTAAACAATTCACCATAATATGTTCTTGTGTCATATTGACCGTTATTAAGTTTACTTATAAGATAATCTATTAATGATTCATTCACTGTTTTTATATCATTTTTTTTCATCATTACCAGACCATCCTTTTAAAAAGTTTAATCAAGCCTAGCAAATCCATTCTTCTAAAATAATTTTTTATATATAGTTTATAATGTTTTCTGTAAAACATCCTATATCCTAACTTAGCTTTAGACGAAGTCCCAATAGAACCTAAGTTATGCTTATTATAAATTGTTAAAAAGTCCTGAACTACATTAACTTTGTATCCTAACTTGAGTATTCTAATCCACATATCCCAATCTTGACAACTTGGTAATGACTCATCAAATAATCCAGCTTCAACAATAGCCTTTTTTGTAACTAAAACTGATGGTGATGGGATGAAGTTATCTTGCATTAATTCATTCAAAGGATTTTCATACGCTGGAGTTTTATATTCTCCAATTTTATCCTTGCCATTCTTAATGGTTGTCCATGTATAAATGATTCCAATTTCACTTTTCTCAGTTTTATCAAGTGCTGCAATTTGTTTTTCCAATTTAAATGGCTCCCACTCATCATCATCATCAACAAAAGCTAAGAGATTATATTTTGATTCCATTATTCCTCTATTTCTTGAAAATGGTGCGCCCATATTTTTTTCATTTACTAAAAACTTTAAATCATCTAATTTTTCCTTGTATTCATCAACTAAAACCTTATAGAAATCAAGATTAGGTGAATTATCATCAATAATGATTACTTCAAAATTCTTATATGTTTGATTATATATACTATCTAATAGCTTTCTTAAATGGTATAATCTTTTATAAGTTGGAATAATTATGCTAATATAGGTATCTTGATTCTCAGTGATTTCGAATCGTGATTCAATGTTTAGCTTAGTTCCTTTTGGCAGTTTTGTTATAGGGATAGCATTTGGATTAATTAATTTCATAACTATTGATTTATAAGGCTTTCTTTCGTTATGATACCATAAGTACTCTCTAATTCTTTTATTTGATAAAATTATTTTAGAAAGTTTCGTTGAAATGGCTTGGGTATTATACCAACTGTTACACAGTTTGATCACTTCTTTATTCCACACTTTAGGCAAAAGCCTTATATGTACCACCCACTCATTTTTTGCATCCCTAACATACATTAAAGTTTTCATAAACTCATTATCTAAGAACTTCTCTGCTGTTATAACAACGTTAAACTCTTCTCCTAACAATGTAACAGTATCAACGTTATATTGATAATATGTATTGCTATCATTATGAAGTAGAATTTTATCATTGATTATAGCAGCATATGAAAATTCTTTTTTAATTCTAAATCTTATTGCAAAATCCATAAAAAATGAATCTTCTATACATTTTAAAGAGATCTTACGCTGAACAGTATTTGAGTTTAAAGTATCTTCTCCTCTAATTTCCCAATGCCCTTCTGCCATTTTATTATTTATTAAGTATCGATAAATGTTATTATCGATTACATAATCTTCACTAATTATGTTATACAAATATCCATAACCATCTTCTAGTGAAAAAAAAGCTGAACTATCTGCAGTTTCAATTCCCCAGGGATTTATAATATTTTCCCCTTTATAAATGATCTCACTTATTACTTTATTTTGAATTCTCCATTCCATTGTCTAAAAACTCCTTTACAAGACCTAGCCATTCAGATTTAAAGTCATTGAAATTAAATTTATCGATAACCAATTTTCTAGCTGCACTTGAATAATTGTGATAATCAGCTTTGATTTTATTGATTTTATTAATATAATTTTCTTCTGATAATTCATCGCAAACAAAATCAGGAAATAGTTCCTTAATTTCTTTTCCAATTCCGACATTACTAATTACTACTGGTAAACCACAAGCCATTGCTTCTAAAGGAACCATCTGACAAGCTTCAAATCTACTAGGGAAAACAAGTATTTTATATCTGTTGTATATTTCTGGCATCTTTGAATTCGGAACATATTGTATCCAATTAGCATTCTCATAAGGTTTACGGTTTGTTATGCAAGTTAAATCATACTTTTTTCTATTTATTTTTTCAATTATATCAAATCCTTTTGCGTATCCATTATAGCCAAATGAACCTACTGCTAATAAATCTCCCTCATTTTCTCTATCAGTTGGTTTAAATTTTTCCGTGTTAACACCATTATTAATAACTCGATTTACAGTGATACCCCTAGATTCTAAAATTTCCTTAATAAAATTTGAAACAGTGACGACATATTTTTTTCTGCTTCCCAAACGTTGTAAAAAATCATATCTAAGCAAACTCATTCTTTGTTTTAGTGTAAGTACCTCTTTTAGGTGTTGATAGTACCCATAGGAAGCACCATGAAAAAGGTTTATACACTTCTCATGATTAATACCAAAAGAAAATTCTCCATTACAAATGATTAAATCATATTTTTCCCTAACACTTTTAAATTTTTTTGCTGTAATATAAGGTAATCCAATAACTTTTATTAAAACTTTATCCAAGAAACTAAGAGATGTATTATTTAAAATTTCTTCAGCAGAAAATATGTCAACGTGAAATCCAGCATCTCTAAATATATTTATTAAATTTTCATTCACTGTTTCTACTCCACCAATATGTGATTTATAGCCGGTAATTATCATTATCTTCGACAACTTCAACCACCTAATTCATTTATGATTTTCATTATTGTTCCTAATGACTATACCTGAGAAAATTCCCAAAAGCTCTGAAAAATAATATCTTGTTTTTTTTCTATTAAACACACTTAAAAATATCAAATATAAGGATACTAAAATAATCCTTTTGATGAGTTTAAACTTCATATTATGTTTAATGCATAAATGAGCAAACCCACACCGATACGTGAATACTCTTTTTATTTCTTGTGGATCATTATAGTTTAGAATTTTATTTGGGTGGTACATTTTAATATTTTTAGTATAGTAAATTTTCCGATTATCTCTTAGCATTCTAATAACCAAATCATGAGCTTCTTCAGCTCCATAGAATGTTCCAACTCCAAAGCTGGAATCATAATAGTACTGCTTAAAAATATCAGTTTTGATGAACATAGTAGCCTCAACAAATTTACCTTCATAATCTGAGAGTGTTAAATATCCGTTTGTGGCTGAATAATTAACTACACTGTCTTGACCTGATTCATCGACAGTTTTACCAAATATGCAATCACAACCCAATTTATTCAATGTCTCAACAGCTAATGAAATTGTTTCTTTAAATAATTTTGAATCATCATCTGGAAAGAATAAAATATCCCCCCTTGCTTCATCTGAACCGATATTTCTTGAGTGTGCTGCACCTTTTTGATAAATCATGATGTGTTTTAATCTAAACTTGTTATTAAACTTGACTATAATATCTTCTAAATATCCTGGTGGATTTTGATCTACAATAATGACTTCATAATCATTGTATTCTTGCTTATCAATAGAAATCAGTAAATCTTCAAGCTGTTTTTTTCTCCCTAAAGTCGGAATTATAATACTTAACATACTTGATTCTCCTTATACCATTTATTGGACTTTGTAATTACTACTCTTAAACTTGCACCATACTTCCATACTCTCTCTAAAATAACATCTAACAAATTTCTAGTTTGTTCCATCCGATTTAACTTACTTCACTAAAAATTTCGTTTTTGTAACCAACTACTTCTTTTATTATTTGAGCAAATTCTCTAATTTCTACATCTTATAAGGCGCTAATTTAACATGAGTTTCATTTCTATAATTATTCTCACAAATTAGCCATATCGACAACATAAAGATTTTTTAAAATTTACCTGTTTTTCTCTTCTCATGTAACGTCTCTAATAAATCAAAATTATCATTATGCAACGGCCTAACAACATTAAACAGATAAAACAAAGTTGTCCTTAAAAATGGAATCATTGGAATTATAAAATTCTACCGATATCATATATTTTATAGATCCATAAATCTTCCTGTAGTTGTAATAGTCCATATATTCATATACTGCTATGTATACTTCTTTGAATGTTCTAAAGCTATAATATTTTAGCTTTTCATCTTGTAATCGGCATGACCCCAACATATTAGACGAGAGGTATAAAGAACTCACTTTTTAACAGAAATAGAAAATAAATCATCGACAAACAAATCAACAGAATCATGGTTAAAAGAATCATGAAAAGAAGCAGGAGTCATATAATTCAAAGAACCATGAGGTCTGAGATAATGAT
>Ga0182236_100438_pt1 | contig 9183 bp, 10 predicted proteins | sample hydfratesGB_TF_A_FD_132422 | JGI IMG/M metagenome (GOLD analysis project Ga0182236, IMG submission 132422) | Subsurface microbial communities from deep shales in Ohio, USA - hydraulic fracturing test GB_TF_A | ecosystem: Environmental > Aquatic > Deep subsurface > Shale gas/oil reservoir >... | reverse complement strand
TTTTAGCAGGTTTCATTTTTTTATAAGTCAGGAGCTAAATTTCCTTGTTTTCCGACAGCCCCTTTTTTAAATTAAATCTTAATTCATTTACTAAGCTTTAATTAAATGATAAAATAAAGCAGGTGATAAAATGATACAGAAAAAAATAGAAAAACAAAAAGAATTTTTTAAAACAAATAACACAAAGGATATTTCTTTTAGAATGCTCTATCTCTTTAAACTAAAAGAAGTAATCCAAAATAAAGAAGAAAAAATATTAGAAGCCCTGAAGAAAGATTTAGGAAAATCAGACTTTGAAGCATATACTTCTGAAGTAGGCTTTGTCCTTAAAAGTCTAGATTATACATTAAAAAATATAAGAAACTGGGCTAAGACAAAAAAGGTTAGAAGGCCGATTTTTATGCCTATATCTAAAAGCTATGTAAAGTACGAACCCCACGGTACCGTTCTTATCATAGGTCCTTTTAACTATCCTTTCCAACTTATTATGGAACCTCTTATCGGTGCTTTAGCAGCCGGTAATACAGCTATAATCAAACCTTCAGATAAAACTCCTGAAACCGTTGAAATATTAAGAGAAATAATAGAAGAAGTTTTCGACAAAGAACATGTAGATGTGGTTACTGGAAATCGAGAAGCCGTATCTGAACTTATTCATTCAGATTTTGATTATATCTTTTTCACCGGTAGTGTTCCTGTTGGTAAAATAGTCATGGAAGCAGCATCAAAAAACCTAACTCCAGTAACCTTAGAGTTAGGCGGCAAAAGTCCTGCAATTGTTCATAAGGATGCAGATATCGAAAAAGCTGCTGCAAGAATTGCCTGGGGGAAATACTATAATTCTGGACAAACCTGTATAGCCCCAGACTATATATACGTTCATGAAGATGTAAAAGATAGACTTTTAGAAGGTTTAATAAAAGAAATTGTAGATTTTTACGGGGTCGAACCTCTCAAAAGTCCAGATTACGGTCGAATAATAAACCACAAAGAATTTAACCGACTATCTGATCTTATAGATGATCAGAAGCTGTATTTCGGTGGAGAAAAAATAGAAGAAAAATTAAAAATTTCTCCAACTATCCTAACAAATGTAACCTGGGATGATGATGTAATGCAGGAAGAAATCTTCGGTCCTATTCTACCGGTATTAACCTACAACAAAATATCGGAAGTAGTTAATATAATTAAAGATAAACCGAGACCTTTATCCCTATATTTATTTACAGAGGATAAAAATCTTCAGAAAAAAATTGAAGATGAGGTACCTTTCGGTGGTGGTTGTATAAACGATACAATATCTCACGTATCATCCCCACGATTGCCCTTTGGAGGCACTGGAAATTCCGGGATAGGATCCTACCACGGTGAAGAAAGCTTTATTACTTTCTCTCACAAAAAAAGTATGATGAAAAAATCAACTAAATTCGATATTAGATACATTTATCCACCATACAAAGGCAAACTAGGTTTTATAAAGAAAATAATGAAGTAAAAAAATATCTCCTTTAAAAGGGAGATATTTTTAAATTTATTTCTTCAAAATACCTTTTAGAAGCTCAATTGAGTCTGCCAAATCGGACTTTCGTATCAATTCGTTTGCTGTATGAGAGTTTCTAGTTGGTATTGAAATAGTACCGGAATGAACTCCTTCTCTTGATAAATGTATGGCTCCAGCATCGGTACCACCACGTTTTAGTACTTCGTATTGATATTTTATTCCATTTTCTTCTGCAACTTCTGTCATTAGTTCCTTCATATACTTAGATGTTACCATGGAATTATCCTTCAGTTTAATTGCTGTACCCTCTCCTAACTTAACATTTGAGTTTTTAGTCCCCGGGGCATCTCCAGAAGGAGTTATGTCTACTGCTACAGCTAAATCCGGATTTATTCCGAAGGCTGAAGTCTTTGCACCTCTTATACCTAATTCTTCTTGAGCAGTAAAGACATAATAAACATCCATATCCGTATCTACATTAGCCTTAGCTACTTCAGCCAGTACAAAACATCCTACCCTATCATCTATAGCTCTAGTAATAATTTTCTCATCATCTTCGTAAAAAGTAGATTCAAAAGTTCCCAAATCTCCAACTGATACTTTAGCTTCTGCATCCTTTTTACTGCTTACTCCAATATCTATGAAAAGTCCATCCACATTTAATTCAGATAATTTACCTGATTTTTCAAAATCATTTCCCGGCACAATTACACCTATAGTATCATTATCAAAAACCACTCTCTGACTAATTAATGTAAAAGGTATCAAACCGCCTATAGGCGAAAACTTAATAAACCCATCTTCTGTAATTTCACTAACCATAAAACCTATCTGGTCCATGTGTCCAGCCAGCATTATTTTCTTACCTTTACCCTTCTTGTGAGCTATTAGATTTCCCAACACATCTATTTTTATCTCATCAACATAATCCTTTATATCTTTCTCTATTATTTCTCTTATTTTATCTTCATTGCTTGAAACTCCTACAGTATCGCACAACTTTTTAAATAATTCAGTATTTAATTTCATCTTATTATTCTCCTTAGTTTTTATTATTTAAACCTTAAATTTACTACAATAACTTCATATTATTTATATCTAAGACTAGATTTGTATCTGTGATGCTTAGTCCTTCTTGAATAGCCGCTCTTATAAACAACTCTCTTTCATTTATACCTAATAAAACATATCCTGCAGACATTAAAAGTTCCTGGCTTTCTCTTATATTAAGATTTAAACCTAAACAAAGTTTAATAATATAATCCTTACTTATACTATCTACATCTCTTCTATTATTTAAAATTTTATTCAGAGTAGTATATTCAACATTAGCTTCATTTGCTAACTTCACTTGAGACATATTGCTTTTTACATAATGTCTTCGGATCAAATACTCAAATGTCTCTAAATCTTTTCTATTCTCTACTATTTTTTCCAGTTCCCTTGCTATATCCTTTAAATCTTTTTCTCCAACTTCAGACTCCACATGACTGCTTAATTTAACATTTTCTCTATTTATTTCTTTAAGCTTCATATCACTGTCAGCCTTAAGAGATCTAACGATTTCTATTTCTGATCTAAGGTCTTCATATTTTTCTTCATAATATAAATCAAAAATGTACTCTTTAAGATTTTCTTTGTATTTTTCTACTAATTTTTTTAATCTTTTATTAAGTTCGTCACCCTTCATAAGTAGCATTTTAGACCCTCCAAATAATTTATAATTTAATTATACACCAAATATATAAATAAGGAAAAAATAATTAGAAATTACATATTGGTTTCCCTAGCCAATTAAAATAATACAAATAAATGTATACTAAAGATGAAAAACAAATAAATATAGGAGGAATCAAAAATGAAAACCAACAATCTAACAGAAATAATCTGTATAATAGACAAAAGCGGATCAATGGCATCAATAAGAGATGATGCAGTGGGAGGATTTAATTCCTTTCTTAAAGATCAAAAAAACAAAGAAGGAGATGCACTAATTACTCTAAATCTCTTTGACCACGAATTCTACGAAATGTACCAAGGGAAAAATATCAAATACGCCGACGAACTAACTTATAGGAGTTACGTACCTGGAGGTATGACCGCCCTTAATGATGCAATAGGTATATCTATAGACAGGGCTGATTTAAGACATGCTAATCTAGAAAAAGCAGAAACTCCTGACAATGTAATAGTAGCTATCCTGACAGATGGTATGGAAAATTCCAGTAAGGAATATTCTACTCTTAATATCAAGAGAAAGATAAAAATACACGAAGATAAATACAACTGGAAATTTATATTTTTAGCAGCAAACCAGGATGCAGTATTAACCGGGAGAGGTTACGGTATCAAAGATGACTACTCAATGGATTTTGATACAGACAAAGAGGGAATGAAAATGTCCTTCGATGTGATTAATGAAGCCTATTCTAGAGCAAGAAATAACAAAGACCTAAAAACTTTAAAAGAAGAAATGATGAAAAAGCACAAAAAACAATAATGAATATAGGAAAAATATATTTGACAATAATCTGTGAAAATGTTATCTTATAGGAAATTAAATAGTTTCTTCAGGGCAGGGTGAAATTCCCGACCGGCGGTATAGTCCGCGAACCTTAACAGGTTGAACTGGTTAGATTCCAGTACCGACAGTAAAGTCTGGATGGGAGAAGAATGATACAAGTGTATGCTTTTTGTAAAGTTTATACTTTTAACTTGAAATACAACCTGAAGGAATTTCCCTTCAGGTTTTTTTATATGATTAAAAGGAAGTGATCTTTTGGAAGAAAAATATATGAAAAGAGCTTTAGAACTAGCAAAATTAGGAGAAGGCCATACCAGTCCAAACCCTTTAGTCGGAGCTGTAATAGTAAAAAACGGAAAAATTATCGGTGAGGGTTACCACGAAAAGTACGGTGAAAACCACGCAGAAGTTAATGCCTTCTTAAATGCAGAAGAAGATGTAACCGGTGCAGATATGTACGTAACATTAGAACCCTGCTCCCACTACGGCAAAACCCCTCCCTGTTCCGAAAGGATAGTAAAAGAAGGTATAAAAAAAGTAGTTATAGCAATGGAAGATCCGAATCCTCTAGTTGCCGGTAGAGGAATACAAATATTAAAGGAAGTTGGTATAGAAGTAGAAACAGGAATCTTAAAAAAAGAAGCTGAAGACCTAAACGAAATATTTCTAAAATACATAAAAGATAAAATTCCATTCTGCATTTTAAAAACTGCAATGTCCTTAGATGGCAAGATAGCAACATATACCGGAGATTCAAAATGGATATCCAATGAAAAATCTCGCAGGTACGTTCACCAGTTAAGACACAAAGTTTCATCAATTATGGTAGGAATCGGGACAGTCCTAGCAGATGATCCTCTACTTACAACAAGACTAGAGGACAAAGATGGTACAGACCCTATTAGGGTAATTGTAGATTCAAAAGGTAGAATTCCCCTAGAGTCTAAAGTAATCAACAGTACTTCAAGGACAAAAACCATTTTAGCAACGACAAGCAAAATACCAAAACATAAAAAAGAACAACTTGAATCTAAAAAAGTAGAAGTAGTAATCACTCCTACTAAAAATAATCAAATTGATTTAAACTACCTTTTCAAATATTTAGGCGATAAAGGCATAGACAGTGTCCTAGTAGAAGGTGGCAGCACCCTTAATGAAAGTATAATAAAAGAAAAGCTGGTAGATAAGGTCATCACCTTTATAGCACCTAAAATAATAGGAGGAGCCAAAGCAAAAACCCCTGTTGAAGGTAAAGGCTTTGAATATGTAAAAGATGCAGTAGTTTTAGATAAAATTACAACCCAACAATTTGATGAAGATATAATGATATCTGGATATGTAAGGAAGGATGAATAATATGTTTACAGGCCTAATAGAAGAAGTAGGAGAAGTAACTTCAGTAACTAGAAAAGGTAATTCTGCCCAAATCACAGTAAATGCTTCGAAAATTTTAAAATCCACCAAAATAGGAGACAGTATAAGTACCAACGGTGTTTGTTTAACAATCACTGAAAAAACACCAAACACCTTTACTGTAGATGTAATGCCGGAGACGATGAACAGGAGCAACCTAAAGAACTTCAAGTACGGCTCAAAGGTTAATTTGGAAAGAGCTTTAAGGGTAGGAGATCGTCTAGACGGTCATATGGTTTCTGGCCATGTAGATGGTTTAGGAAAGATAGCAAATTATCGAAAAGAAGATAACGCCGTATGGATAACAATAGAAGCAGACAAGAGCCTGCTTAAATATATAATTGAAAAAGGCTCCATTGCTATAGACGGCACCAGCCTTACTGTAGCATATGTTGATGACAGAAGTTTTAAAGTCTCCATCATCCCCCATACCGGCGAGGCTACCACACTACTGGATAAAAAAATCGGAGATGAAGTAAATCTTGAATGTGATATGGTAGGAAAATATATAGAGAAATTTATGAAATTTGAAAAAAATAAATCTGAGGAACCAAAATCAAATCTTAACGAAGACTTCCTCAGACAAAATGGATTTATATAGGAGGAAATCTAATGAGAAAATTTAATACAGTTGAAGAAGGCATCGAAGATATAAAAAATGGAAAAATGATAATCGTAGTAGATGATGAAGATAGGGAAAATGAGGGTGACCTCCTTATGGCTGCTGAAAAAGCAACGCCGGAAGCTATAAACTTCATGGCAATGCACGGTAGGGGACTAATATGTGCTCCTATGACCAAAAAAGGCTTTACAATCTGGATATCTTACCTATGGTAAGAGACAACACCGACCCAAAAGAAACAGCCTTCACCGTATCTGTTGATTGGGTTGATGTTACTACAGGGATTTCTGCAAAAGAAAGATCCGAAACAGTTTTGAAACTTGTAGATGAAAAAGCATCACCAAAAGATTTTACCAGACCAGGACATATTTTCCCTCTTGGAGCAAAAGATGGTGGAGTTTTAAAAAGAGCAGGCCATACTGAAGCAGCAGTAGATTTAGCTAGATTAGCAGGACTAAAACCAGCTGGGGTAATCTGTGAAATCATGAATGACGACGGAACAATGGCAAGAGTTCCAGAACTAATGGAGTACGTTGAAAAACATGATTTAAAAATAATCACTATAGCAGATTTAATATCCTACAGAAGACAAAAAGACAAGCTTATTGAAAGGGTAGCTACCGCTGATATGCCTACTAAAAACGGAGACTTCGATATAGTAGGTTACATAAATAAACTAAACGGCGAACACCATGTAGCCTTAGTTAAAGGAAAGGTAGACGATGGAGAACCTGTATTAGTAAGGGTTCACTCTGAATGCCTTACAGGAGATGCTTTTGGATCCTTAAGATGCGACTGCGGTGAGCAGTTTGATGAAGCTGCAAAAAAAATCCAAGAAGAAGGAAGAGGAATACTCCTCTACATGAGACAGGAAGGAAGAGGAATAGGCCTTATAAATAAAATAAAAGCATATCAACTTCAAGACCAGGGCATGGATACGGTAGAAGCAAACATAGCTCTAGGATTTCCTGAAGACATGAGAGACTACGGCATAGGTGCTCAAATTCTTGAAGATTTAGGAGTAAAAAAAGTCAAGCTTATGACCAACAACCCTAAAAAGCTATCAGGAATATCCGGATACGGTATAGAAATTGTTGAAAGAGTGCCGATACAAATGAATCACAACGAAAAAAATAAGTACTACTTAGAAACAAAAAAAGAAAAAATGGGTCACTTACTTAAATAAAGGAGGAAATTTAAATGAAAGTATATGAAGGTCAGCTTAAAGCCGACGGTAAAAAATTTGGAATTATAGTTGGAAGGTTTAACGAATTTATAGGGGGAAAACTCCTATCAGGTGCTTTAGACGCTCTTAAAAGACACGGTGGAAGTGAAGAAAACATCGAGATTTCTTGGGTTCCGGGAGCATTCGAAATGCCTTTAGCTGCTCAAAAAATGGCTAAGTCTAAAAAATACGATGCAGTAATCTGCCTAGGTGCTGTAATCAGAGGAGCTACTCCTCACTTCGATTATGTATCCAACGAAGTTACAAAAGGTATCGCTAGCGTTTCCCTAAGCCAAGAACTTCCTATCATTTTCGGAGTTCTTACTACGGATACTATAGAACAAGCTATTGAAAGAGCCGGTACAAAAGCAGGAAATAAAGGTTATGATGCTGCTGTATCAGCTATTGAAATGGTTAACCTGCTAGAACAACTTTAATAAATAAAAATCACAAAAAACCTAGAAAACCCAACTCTGAATTTTAAGAGTTGGGTTTTCTATCCTTCAAAATCTGCACTTCTATTTGGACAATTTTCTTTGGGACAAAGCCTACAATTGTTATAATCATTCAAATCTTCAAATACTATTCCATATACTGATATAATTGGGCTTATTAAATTATCATTTAGTGTTTTTACACCTATTCTTTTTTCATCTCCCTTAAATAATTGAAGTAGCTTATCTCTTTCACTTAATTTCCAATCCTTAAGAGTTCCTGGACTCATTGAACTTGCTGAATTTATATCGTAGTTATTTTTTATATTTTTAATGAGCATATCTTTCATAATATAACAAATTTCTTGTAAGATAATATTTGAAATATACTGTTCGCTTACTACTTCAATGTTTTGATACCATTCTTCTAACTCACTTCCAATAGTTGCAATATACGGGAAAAATTTTTTGCTGTTTTTTAAATTTTCTCTTAGTATTCTACTATTTAATATGATATTTTTTGTTTTTATATAGCTTTCACCAATATCATCTATCACAATAGGGATATATATTCCCTTTGGATTTGCAATCTTTTTTATATCATTAAAAAGCTTTATTAGATCTTTATCGATAGGGTCATTCTTATTAATTTTTATTTTTCTTCTAATTTTATTTAAATCTAGTTCTATTTCAGCATTATTAATGATTATAGATTTCATTATAAATTCCTTTTTTCTATTCGAATTCCAGACCCATTTTTGTTAATTCTTCTTTCACTTCATTATATATTTTAACATATGAATCCTTAGGTTTCACCATTTCCACATCATAAAGTTCATCAAAACTATATCCTTCAGGACCTTTTCCTATTTTATCTTCGTATTTTTCAAATAATTTATTAACAATTTTATTTGATTGATCTAAATCTAATTTGACTGCTGCTCTACTCACTTCCGCCATCCATCTTGATTCAAGACCAGTACCATGATTATCTTTTGTAGGTTTATGAATTCTAACTCCAAATAAGTTATAACCTGATACAGCTTGTACAATAGTAGAAGCTGCTATTTCATAAAGCATCATTTTGGTTCCTGGACCAGCTGTAGTAGTAATGGTTCCCTGTAAAATAGCTTTGCTATTTTGAACTATAGCCTGTCCTGCAGTAGATAAAATCCATAAGGACATTCTATCCGTAGCTCCCGCATTGTAGTAAGGAGTTACCTGGAGATCTAAATAAGTAGCTCCCAAATGAGCTTGTCCAACAACTACCCCGTGAAACAATCCTCCAACTGCTGCTACTGCTGAACCTTCTGCCCCTCCAGCAAATGCTCCTATTACCGGTGCCCACCATACCTGTCTAAAGCACCCGTACTGAATAGTATGCATGATTTTATTTAAAGAATCATAATCGGTTTTTAATTCTGAAGTAGTATGGGCACAAATTCCATCTGATTTTCTTATACC
>Ga0182236_100432_pt1 | contig 9267 bp, 5 predicted proteins | sample hydfratesGB_TF_A_FD_132422 | JGI IMG/M metagenome (GOLD analysis project Ga0182236, IMG submission 132422) | Subsurface microbial communities from deep shales in Ohio, USA - hydraulic fracturing test GB_TF_A | ecosystem: Environmental > Aquatic > Deep subsurface > Shale gas/oil reservoir > Produced... | reverse complement strand
TAAACCTATGAACATTGTACTTTGAAGGGAGCTCGTAAGGTTTTTCAGCATTTGGATAATTGTACCAAGAATCAATTGCAGCTCCTTTTAATATGCCATCATTCAGCCCTTTATATAGAGCTTCTTCTTGAACTATTTCACCTCTTGCAACATTAATGAGAAACTTGTCTTTCAATAATTCAATATTTTCTAAATTTATTGTGCTTTTTGTTTTTTCCGTAAGAGGTAAGGCTATATAAATTATATCTCCAAAATTTAAGGCAGTTGTTAAATCGTCAGTTAAATGGTCAAAATTTTCCATTTCACCGTTTATCTTTCTTTTATAGCCCATAATGTTACAGTTAAACCCTTTCAGAAGTCTTGCTATGTTTTTTCCAATACCACCTGTTCCTAAAATAGAAACATTTTTATTTTGGAGTGATGTCCAGAGATCAAAAGGATTTTTTGAACCGTATCTTCTATGCCATTCTCCTTCTTTCATATCATTGTGAAATTCAACGATGCGCCCCATTACAGCAAGAGATAAAGCTACAGCTCTTTCAGCAACAATAATTCCATTACCATGATTATTTGAAACGATCAAACCTCTCTCTTTAAAATATTCAAAAGGTAGTTTATTTACCCCAGTAAAAGGAATAAAAACAACTTCTAAATTCTTTGCTATCTCCAAAACACTTTCTTTTGGATGACCCCAAACAACTGCATTTATATCTACTATTTTATCTTTTAATTCTTCTTCGTCTTCTGTGTAAAGAAACTCAACTTCTGAATATTTATCTCTAATTTCATCTATCAACTCAGGAAAGTCTTCAAACAAATGTGTGTAAAAAAGTATTTTTTTCATTAATCAAATTCCCCCTTCAGTCTATTTTATCAAAAAAATAGATTTCAAATGAAATATATTGCAATAAAAAATAAAAAGGTGTATTATAAAAGTGAGTGATTAATCACTTATTTATTAAAAAGAGGTGATAAAATGAAAAAAAGTGATAGAACTAAGCAAAAAATAATAGATTGTACAATAGATTTAATTTATAAAAAAGGGTATGATAACACCTCAACTAAATCTATAGCTGAGTGTTCAGAAGTATCAGAGGCAACTATTTTTAAATATTTTAATTCCAAAAAAGATTTACTAAAATCTATATTAAAAGAAATGATAAAAAAATTCAAAAAATATTCAACAGAAGAAATTCTTCCAACTCTAATAAAAAAACACAAAGACCAAAGTATAGAAAAACTTTTAAAAGAAGTTCTTAAAGAAAGAAGTAGTTTTATAGCAAAAAATTTCCCTATTATAAAAATAATACTACAAGAAATGATGGTAAATGAAGAGATAAGAATATTTTTTCTAGACAATATATGGAAAGAAATGGAAAAATTTAGTAATTTTATTTTTGAATTGGGTAAAAAAACCGGGGAATTTAAAAATGTAGATAACAATATAATTAGAAAATTAACATTCGGTGTTTTGATTTACACTGTTATAGAAAAAGCAACTATTGAAAAAAAAGTTAAACCAGAAACCATAGAAATAGAAATGGAAAAAATTGTAGAAACAGTATTAGACGGATTAAGGAGTGATAAAAATGAATAAATACGTTGAATTCGTGAATAAAAACAGGTTGATTTTAACTATAATTTTCATAATTACAATTATTTTCTCATTACTGGGAGTTAGACAAATAAAAGTGGGAAATGATTTCAACATATTCAAAGTTGAAGGTTCTCAATATGAAGAAACCATGAATGAAATGGAAAAATACTTTTCCACAACAGAACAAATATCTTTTATGGTTGAATTTGAATCTAACTCGTTAAATATTGAGATTTTTAATCAAATGGCTAAAATACAGTCAAACATTGAAACAGTAGAAAATATTAAAGCTTTAAATGGTCCTGCTCCAGAAAAAATCCCATTAGATGGATCATTAACAGATATTTCTAATATAAATAAAAATAATATCAATAAATTAAAAGAATACTATAATACTCTTTCTGCTATGTCTCCCTTAGTACAAAAAGAAGGGAAAATTTATGGAATATACAACATTTTTCCTGGAGATAGTTTTGGGTTAGAAGAGATAAATAAAATAGAAAATTTTTTAATAGAGAATAATTATAAATACTACGCAACTGGGGATTTATACATGCAACAAAAAATAGGTGATTATGTAAAAATGATCTTATCTTTTCTACCTCCAGCTGCTTTTTTCTTAATATTTCTTGTTTTTAGAATAAAAATGGGAAACATAAAAGCTACAATACTGGCAGTTCTTCCAGCTGGAATTGGTGCTATATGGACACTTGGATTGATTGGTTGGTTCGGTGGAGAAGTTTCCATAGTGACTGTCTTAGCTCCCATATTCACTATAGTGATTGGTAGTGCTGACGGACTACACTTCATCTCTCATATACAAGAAGCTAAAAATGAGGGTTATGATAGATTATCTGCCATTACTCACACATTAAAAATGGTAGGAATTCCAATGATAGTAACAACAATAACTTCTATAGCTGGGTTCATATCTCTAATGTTTATGAACACAGAAGCAATAAATAACTTAGCTATTTTCGCATCAATTGGAATAGGTTTTGCTGGGATAGCAACTTGGTATATCCTTCCTTTGATATTAACAGGAAAGATAAAAATTAAAACTCATAAAGAAAAAGAAAAAAGTCTATCTACAGGTATAAAAAAATTATGGGGCAAAAAATCTATTATAATTCTTTTTGCACTCTTATTTATCTCTATAATTTTTATTCCTAACCTAAAAAATGAATTCAATCTTCTTATGGTTTATAGAAGTTACACTGATATATACAAAAGTTTCGATAAATTCATGGAAATAAACGGAGGAAGTGTTCCTGTATTTGGACTCATAAAAACAGAAAGCAATATATTATCTAGCGAAAACGCGAAAATAATACTCAACTATCAAAAAGAACTCGAAGAAAAAGAAGCAGTAAGCAAAACAATGAGTGTTTATGACCTTTACTCCGCACTAAATCAAAGATTATTCGGCAAAAAACAACCTGAATATCCAAACAATCAATTACAAATCATGTTAATTAATAACGTCTTGAAACAAGCCCCAACAAATCCTGTAAACAATTTTTTGGCAGAAAATTCAAATACCTCAAGAATGATAATTTTTCCAAAATCATTAAAAAACGCAGATTTAAAAACAATACAACAAATTACTAATAAGTTTGAAAGAGATAGTAATATAAACATTGACGTAACCGGTGTTCAGTATTTAATGTATGATCTCAACCAAAGCATGATAAAAAATCAAACTGGTAGTTTAATAATAGCTTTTAGTTTAATACTATTATTGTTATTTATCACATTGAAAAAAATAATCCCAGCGCTAATTTCTTTAATACCAATAGTATCTACAGTTATAATTCTTTTTGGATTTTTAGCCATATCTGGAATATCTTTAAACCTCATCACAACAACGATATTCTCAATAACTCTTGGGGTTGGAATAGACTACGCTGTTCATTTTACCTCAGTATGGAAAGGTTACAAAGAAAAAGGGTTTACTTCAGAAGAAGCTGCAGATAAAGCATATAAATATACATCTAGACCAATAATTGCAAATGCATTTGGTCTGGCAATTGGACTGTCAGCTATGTTGTTATCACCTCTACAAATCCACGTTTATGTTTCAACAATGATGTGGGTATCAATGATAACAGCTGTATTTTTGAGTCTTTCAGTTCTACCAACTATATTGAGGAAATTGAAATAAATTGCAAAGCAATTCACTTGATTAGAGGATGGATGTTGGAAAAGACAATAATGCTGAAAACCTTTGTATATGTCATCCTGAGAGAGTCACAAAGTGACGAACCGAAGGATCTCATCAGTTAATTTTGCTTTGCAAAATTTGGTTATCCTCTAAATGTTTTAGAGGATTGGCAGCAAAGCTGACGAGGAGTTTAGGAACTTTATAATAAAACAATTTCGAAATATAAAAATTCAAAGTAGGTCGTTTTTTAACCCTCGTTCAACAATAAAATTGATGTACTGCTCATATTATCCATCCATGGATAAATTCGCATGAAAAACATCCGTGTTTTTCAACATCAATTTTTATATTGTTTCACTCAGTAAAACTCCAATACTTTTCTTTTTTATATTTCTTCATTATTTAATACATTATTAGATAGTTAAGTATCTTGTCATTCTGAACGACGGTTTTTGGAGCTGAAGAATATAAAACCTTTTAAATTTTCTTCGAAAATTGACTGATTAGATCCTTACGACTCACTTCGTTCGCTCAGGATGACATTTGTTTAGCTTTCTATCAAAAATAAATAAATTGATGCGATGAACTATTGAGAATTATAGTACAAATTATATGTAGGGGTGCCCCTTGTGGGTACCCGTATAAAAATGCGTTAAAAAAATTGTATGTTTTTATAATGATATAATATAATTAATAAAAACAAGGGTGGGAAAGATTAATGAATAAATATACCAATTTTGTTGCTAAAAATAGAGTTGCATTAATTATTTTTTTAATCTTAGCTGTATTGCTAGCTATTTTGGGTATTAACCAAATAGAAGTTGCGAATGATTTCAATATTTTTAGAGTAGAAGGCTCAGAATACGAAGACAATCAAAAAAAAATGGAAAAATATTTTCCAGCAACTGAGCAAGTTTCTATAATGGTTGAGTTTGAAAAGAAAACATTAACTATGGATATTTTTCAAAAAATGATACAAATACAAAATAAACTGGAGGGCATATCCAATATAAGAGCTATTAACGGACCAGCTCCAGATCAAATTCCTATCGGAACAACATTAAAAAACATTTCAAATATAAACGAAAATGATCTACCCCAAATTGTTGAATATTACAATAGCTATCCAGCTTTATCGCCTCTAGTGAAAAAAGATGATAAAATATACGCCATTTATACAATTTTTCCAAAAGATGGTTTTGTATTAAAACAAATAAAAGAAATAGAGGGATTTTTATCTGAGAATAATTATAATTACTACGCTAGTGGAGATTTGTATATGCAGCAAAAAATAGGTGATTATGTAACTTGGATATTGTATTTTCTACCGCCTGCTGCCTTTTTCTTGATCTTTTTTGTTTTCAGAATAAAGATGGGTAGTTTAAAATCAACATTTTTAGCTATTCTACCAGCTGGTGTTGCAGCAGTTTGGACTCTCGGACTAATTGGAGTTATAGAGGGAAATGTTTCTCTTATAACTGTTCTAGCTCCTATTTTTACCATAGTTATAGGGAGCGCTGATGGACTTCATTTTGTATCTCACATTCAAGAATCTAGAAGTGAAGGATACAACAAATTGGATAGCATTTCTCACACATTAAAAATGGTCGGCATACCTATGATCATTACTACAATTACATCCATAGCAGGCTTTATGGCATTGTTGTTTATGAATATAAAAGCTGTTAATAACTTAGCCATATTTTCATCAATTGGAATCGCATTTGCTGGAATAGCTACCTGGCTAATACTACCAGTTATATTAACAGGTAAAATAAAATTAAAAAAACTAAAAAAATCCAAAACAGGTGTAAATTCTTTCATAAAAAGGTTGTGGGGCAAAAGATCTTTAGCAATTTTAATAGTTTTAATTATAGTTTCAGTGATACTATTCCCTAAAATACAAAATGAATTTAATTTATTGATGGTTTATAGAGAAAATACGGATATTTATAAAAGTTTTAATAAATTTGTTGAAATAAATGGAGGAAGTGTTCCTGTATTCGCTCTTTTAAAAGCGGATAATACTATACTTTCAAAAGATAACGCCGATAAAATATTAAACTATGAAAAAGATCTTTTAGAAACCGACTCTGTTAACAAAGTTATGAGTGTTTATGACATATATTCAATTTTAAACCAAAAAATATACAATAGAGATAAAACTGTATACCCCAACCAATTACAAATAAACCTTATAAACACTTTTATAAATCAACTTGAATCTAATCCAATAGATAATTTTTTAGATTTAGAATCGAATGTAGCGAGAGTTATTATTTTCCCGAATAGTCTTAAAAATGAAGATTTGAAAACAATACAAGAAATCACTGAAGAATATGATGATGAGAATGTAGAAATAGGTCTTTCTGGAGTTCAATATTATATGTATGATTTAAACAAAGATATGGTAAAAAATCAAGTTGGAAGTCTGATTATAGCTTTTGGGCTTATAATATTTTTGTTATGGATATCGTTGAAAAAATTTATCCCTGCATTAATTTCCCTCATTCCAATAGCCTCTACAGTAATAATTCTTTTTGGATTCTTGGGGTTATCTGGAATATCTTTGAATTTAATCACTACAACAATATTTTCTATAACTCTTGGTGTAGGGATAGATTATGCAGTACATTTCACATCTGTTTGGAAAAGTTACAAAGAAAGCGGATTAAATTCTGAAGAAGCTGCAAACAAAGCTTATAAATACACTTCAAGACCTATAATTGCAAATGCATTAGGACTTGCAGTCGGAGTATCTTCTATGCTTTTTTCACCTTTAAAAATACATGTGTATATTTCTATTTTAATGTGGGTTTCCATGATAGCTGCAGTTTTTCTAAGCTTATCTGTATTACCAACGATATTGAGAAAGATAAAATAAAATCCAAGGCAATTCACTTGGTTGGAGGATGGAGGTTTGATAGTTTTTTATCTATCATTTTAAAAGAGTTTAATTCAATTCCGAAATATAAAAACTCAAAGTAGGTCATAAAGTAGAAATTGTTTCACAATTTCTGTTGAAGGTTTATGGTTGGAAGCAAAAAACATTGTTAAATGTCTAAAATAATACAAAAACCAACAACCTCCATCATCCAACTAACAACAAAATAAATTGCAAAGCAATTTATTTTAAAACTGTTTCACTCAGTAAAACTCCAATACTTTTCTTTTTTATATTTCTTCATTTATTAATACATTATTAGATAACTAGGTATTATGTCATTCTGAACGACGGTTTTTGGAGCTGAAGAATCTAAAACCTTTTTAATTTGCTTCGCAAATTTATAAAATCAGACCCTTCGACGATGCTCAGGGTGACATTCTTTTATCCCTTTAATACTTGTTTTTTCATCCAAAATAATAAATAGATGCGATGAACTATTGAGAATTATAGTACAAAATTTATCTGAAAGAATGCTGTGAAATGCGTTTAAAAAATTGTATGTCCTAGTAAAATAAATTACAAAGTAATTTATTTTGTTATTTGTTGATAGTTGTTTGTTTTTGGTTTAGTTCATTCTTAAAAACTGCTTTTTTTCTAACAACTAACAACCGGCATCTAACAACCAAAATCTTCGATTTCTACTTAATAAAATCTATCATTTCTCTAGCTATAATGTCTCTTTGCTTTTCTCTAGATATTTCAGCTTCTAAGTCTCCATTTTGAGGCCCATAATAACCAAACTGAGCATGATTTCCTCCTTCGATTAACACATATTTTGTGTCTGTTGGTAAGAAATCTCTGCTATTATCTATCTTTTCTATAGTAGCCAGACCATCATATTCCGCGTATATAGATAAAACTCTCACATTTTTATCTTTCAAAGAATTATTCTCTGCTGGATAAGATGCGTTTAAAATTAATCCTTCAAATATCCCAGGATTTTCATAAACAACTTTTGCTGCCATTGCACCACCAAGGGAATGTCCTGCAATAAACCATTTGTCTATATCTTGATTACTTTCAACTATTTCCAAAGCTTTGTTTGGTGAAAAAACAGCAAAATTAAAACTCATCTTCGAAATAAAAATTGTAATATTTTCTTTTGATATTTCTATAGCTAAAGGAACATATGATTTAGGATCGACCCTTGCTCCTGGATAATATATCAAACCCACTTCATTGTCCTCTCCTATTTTATATAATTCTTTTTCTTCAACGACTTCAATGTCTGAACTATTAATTATTTCATCTACTACTTCCATTGGCCCAAGTGGATTACCTGCCCAAATTAAGAATCCCAAAACACCTATTCCAAGTGCAGCTCCAGTTAACAAAATAATTTTCTTAATCATTATAATCACCTTCATTTATGAGTTTCATAAAATCAGAAAAATCCTGAAAAACTATATCCGCAGAAACAACTCCTTCTCCAAAAAAAGCTGTTTGTAAGCCCGCCCCTTTTGAAGACTCAACATCTATAACCCTATCCCCAATTGAAAGGGTTTTGTTTTTTTCTAAATCATACTTATCAATTATATATTCAAAGCCTTCCGAATCAGGTTTTCTTTCCAAACCAACATCTTTACTAACAATATCTTCAAAATAATCAAACATTTTATAATGATAAAGTAATTCCATAGCAGAATGAAATGTTCTGTGTGTATAGATAAAATTCTTGCCCCCATTTGAAATAATGTAATTCAATATTTCTTCAATACCTTCAAATGGACTCCTTGAATTTAAAGAGGTATACTTTTCACATTTCCTTATATATTTCAACTCTCTATCACTAAGAGTGTATTTCTCATTCAAATAATCTATTAGATGACTTTTGGACTTTTTAGCCATTTTTAAAATCGTTTCATAGTCTTCTTCAATCTTCTTATCTCTCAATATTTCAACAACTTTTTTTGAAAAAGCTGGATAAGTATCAAAAAGAGTTCCGCCAAAATCCCATATATAATTTTTATATTTCATAAAATCACCTCCATTTATAACACTTGTTAATATTATAACATTTTAGCTTGTGAATTAGATATTTCTTCAGTTAACCAAACTTTATTAAATTTGAATATTCTTGAAATTATTAATTAATCTTTAGATAATATAATGTAGGTGTAAGTAGTAAATTATTTCACAATACTTTAGGAGGTATTATTATGCCAAACATGCAAGTAAATGTAAAAGCAACAAAAGAAAATCCAACAAAAACAGTTGTTAAAGCAAGAAACTTTGAAATGATTATAGATGAACCAGCTAATTTGGGTGGAACAGATCACGGAGCAAACCCAGTTGAATATGTTCTCGCTGCTTTATCTGGTTGTTTAAACGTTGTAGGTCACGTTGTTGCTAAAGAAATGGGCTTTGAAATTAAAAGCTTAGAAATCGAACTAGATGGAGAATTAAATCCAGCAAGATTTATGGGTAAATCAGATGAAGAAAGAGCTGGATACCAAGCAATAAACGTAAAAATGAAACCTGAAACAGATGCAGACGAAGCTACATTAAAAACATGGATTGAAAAAGTTGAAAACAGATGTCCAGTATCAGATAATTTAG
>Ga0182236_100402_pt1 | contig 9840 bp, 9 predicted proteins | sample hydfratesGB_TF_A_FD_132422 | JGI IMG/M metagenome (GOLD analysis project Ga0182236, IMG submission 132422) | Subsurface microbial communities from deep shales in Ohio, USA - hydraulic fracturing test GB_TF_A | ecosystem: Environmental > Aquatic > Deep subsurface > Shale gas/oil reservoir > Produced... | reverse complement strand
TATGAACTCTGCGTCTTTCTTCAAGGCCCATCTCTAAAATATTTTCTGTATTTATACCTTGTAAATAACGCTGATAATCCTTAATCGCATCTTCTCTTGTATATTCTCCTCTCTCTTCTCTCATTTCTTCCAGGCGGGAGGAATATAATTCGAGAGAATCAGTTAAAACAGTCATCAGCATCTGATTTTGATCAAGCTCGTAGTACCTCGCCATTTTAATTGCTCCAACCAAATTTGCTATCCCGGAAATTCCCATCAGTTCAAGTTTTTCGACAAATTCAGCGGGAACACCCTGCTCGATTAAATATTCTCTCCCAACTTCTTCGTTAAATAATCTGAGCAGCGAAACTGCTCTTTCATCATCAATCGCAACTGCCATATCAGTGTTTTTAACATTATGAATCCAGGGTATATGTTTATCCCCAATACCTTCAATTCTGTGGGCCCCAAAACCATTACTTAAAATTGTTGGACACTGCAGTGCTTCCCCAACAGCAATTTTACTCTGAGGAAACTGGTCTTTAAGATGATCACCAGCTCCTAAAGTACCGGCAGAACCTGAGGTGGCAAAAAAGCCAAAATAATTATCATTTTCACCCATTTCCGATCTGATAACTTCTTCCATTGCAGAACCTGTAACCTCATAATGCCAGAGGTGGTTGCCGAATTCTTCAAACTGATTGAAAACTGTAATATTATCTCTGGTTTCCCGCAGTTCCCAGACCTTATCGAAAATTTCCTTAACATTACTTTCTGTTCCAGGAGTAGAAATCACCTCACCTGCAACTTTCTGGAGCCAGTCAAAACGCTCCTTACTCATCCCTTCGGGTAAAATTGCAATTGAATCACAGGCTAAAAGCTGAGAATTGTAGGCTCCACCGCGGCAGTAATTACCGGTTGAAGGCCAGACTGCACGGCTGGAAGTTGGATCAAACTGTCCTGTTACCAGCTGAGGAGCAAGACAGCCATAGGTAGCTCCTACCTTGTGGGCACCAGTTGGAAACCATTTACCAACTATCGCAAAAATCCTGGCATCAACACCTGTCAGTTCTGAAGGGAATTCAATATAATTTACACCATCATAAAGGCCCCCATCTTTTTTAGGCTCATTTTTCCAGCTGATGCGGAATAAATTATAACTATTTACATCCCAGAGACCGATATCTTTCAACTTTTCTTTGATCTTATCTGGAATAAGCTCCGGGTTTTTCATCTGCTTAAAAGTCGGCAGAATTATATTCTCTTCCCGGGCACGCTCAACTGCTTTTTCTAACTGTTTTTCGTTTAAATCTAAATTAATCATCATTTTCCTCCCTTTTTATAGTAAGAGTATTTGAAAAATTGTCTGCTTAAAAAATTAAATCACACTTTATATATTCAATGAGATTTAAATTTATCCTGCAATAATCTGCAGATAAACTAAAAAAAATACCCGGATACCCGGGTATTGAATGATTTATATAATATTTTTGTAATTTATTTACTCAAAATTAGTAATTTTGTATTTTTTAACGCAAATTAACATTATTTAATTAGTATGCTCTATTTCATAACTGGAAGTAATTTCTGCATTAAGGGAGCTGCTGGCTGAGCAGTACTTTTCTTTAGAAAGATTAATTGCTCTTTCTACTTTTCGATCATCCAGATTTTTACCTTTCAGTTTATATTTAATATGAATTTTAGTAAAACGTTTGGGAGCTTCCTCGGCTCTCTCTGCCTCAACATCCATCTCGAAAGCTTCCAGTTCGGTTTTCATTTTCCTTAAAATTAAAACAATATCAATACCGGTACACCCTGCCAGTCCAGCAAGCAGCAGTTCCATGGGCCGTGGACCCTTATTATGACCCCCGCTTTTTTCTGCTGCATCGACAGTTAAATCATGACCGGATGCCAGCTGGTTTTTAAATTCTAAATCTCCCTGCCAGTCTACATTAATTTTCATAATTGTGCCTCCTCTGGGTTTGCTTAATTTCTTTGGGACAGTTTATTTCAATTAACTTTATAAACTATTATTAATGCTGAGCCTAAAATTCAGCTAAAAATTTAAGAATCCTGACTGTCATCACAATCATGACAGGGCTTTTCCCGGGAGTCATCACCATCTCGCTGGCTTCTACCCTTTTTCATTTTTTTACCACATTTGGGACAGTGACCGGGACGGACTAATCTATAATCTCCACCCGCAAATTTAATCGCTTTACCACAGGTTAAGGCTTCTGCCGCCTTCTGACGAGCTGAAGTCAGTACCCGCTGAAAAGTAGGTCGGGAAACATTCATTACCTCTGCAGCTTCCGCCTGTTTTAAACCTTCAACATCTTTTAAGCGCAGGGCCTCTACTTCTTCCATAGTCATCTCTACTGTTTCCAGCTGATGACCGGGAACTCCTGCCGGTTTGAAAAACCTGATTTCTGGTAATTTCTCTATTATTCGATCTTTGGTTGGACGTGCCATAATCTTCACTCCTGTTACATTTTATTTAAAGTTAAGTAAAATACTTTGTTATTTTTATTATAACAGATTGGTGAGAAAAGAACAAAATCATAATTTCTTTTCAGCAACCATTCCCAGAATAGCCACAGCATCTTTGGGCCCAGAATAAGGAGGTGCATAGGCAAGGTCAACCTGGAAAAGCTCATCTGCTGTCATTCGATTATAAACTGCTGCTGCCAGAACATCAATTCTTTTATCAGAGCCATCACCACCAATTACTTCTGCTCCCACTATAACACCATTTATTTTATCAAAAATACCTCTGAGATGAATAGAGTCTGTTCCGGGATAATAACTGGCATGATTGTGGGCCTTAATTTTAACTGCAGCTGCATCAATACCTTCTTTTTTAGCTTCTTTTAATCCTAAACCAGTTTTAGCAGCTGTGAGATCAAAAATCTTGGTGATTCCAGTTTTTAAAATTCCATAATGCTCTGCCTCTCCCCCAGCAGCATTTTCGCCGGCAGTCCTTCCCTGTTTATTAGCAGTTGAACCAAGCGGAACCCAGACATCTTTATTTGTCAGTAGATCTGTTGATTCAGCACAGTCACCGGCAGCATAAATATCTTTAACATTAGTTTCTAATTTTTCATTGACTTTAATTGCCCCGGTCTCACCAACTTCGATTCCAGCCTCCTGGGCCAGTTTCGAGTTAGGTTTAACTCCAATTGAAAGCAGTGCCAGATCAGCTTCAACTTCTCTACTAGAAGCTGTTACAATCTTTTCTACCCTGCCTGAACCTTCAAAATGGTCTATACCATCATCTAAAATTAAATTAACACCCTTTTCTTTTAAGTGTTCAGCTACAAGATCAGCCATTTCTTTACTAAATGGTGGTAAAACCTGGTCTTCAAGTTCAACAACTGTAACTTCCATCCCTAATTCACTAAAAGCCTCTGCCATTTCTAGGCCAATCAGTCCGGCACCAATAATTACAGCTTTTTGCGTTTCCTGTCTACTGACAGCTACTTTAATCTGATCAGCGCTCTCTACTGATCTCAGTGTAAATATGTTTTCTAAATCAAGTCCAGCAAATGGCGGCTTAATTGCTGAAGCACCAGTACTGATAATTAATTTATCAAATTGATATTCTCCATTTTCTCCACTATTAAGGTTTTTATAATAAAGTTTTTTATCATCTTTATTAATTTTAGTTACTTCATGCTGCAGACGTACTTCTACATTATATTTTTCTTTAAAATCCTGAGCCGTATTCATTACAACTTTATCTCGAGTTGGAGTTACTCCTGAAATATAATAAGGAAGTCCACAGCCTGCATAGGAAATATCTGTATCTTTTTCAAAAACTACTATTTCTGCATTTTTATCTGTTCGTCTTGCCTTAGCAGCTGCACTTGTACCTGCTGCTACAGCACCAATAACTGCAATTTTCATTTTAAATTCCCCCCACTTGAAAAATATTATAAATAATTTCTGCTCTAAGTATACTATTCTAGATTCCCTCACTACTTCCTTGTCCCAAAATTGATTCTTGTTATAAATCATTAGCTATCTACTAAAATCTGGCTTTTAAAATTGCTAAAATCACTATGCTAGCAGCCATAATAGAGCGAAAATTTTAAATTATATTTCTTCAGAAAATTTCTTGACGCTGATTATTTCTTATGCTATTATATTTATTGCAGTCAACAAAACTGTATAAAAATTTGCCCTCATCGTCTAGGGGTCCAGGACACCAGGTTTTCATCCTGGCGGCAGGGGTTCGAATCCCCTTGAGGGTACCATTTTGAGATTAAGACAGCCAATAGGCTGTCTTTTTTATTTTTATTTATGCTTATTTATGTGCGTTTATGTTCACGCACCGTGAACCTGTCGGTTTTTCAGCAATTTTAGGTACTAAAAAATTATATTTTTGACATCTTCTGTGTGTAGTCGATTATAAGCTTACTTAACTTAGCGATTCTTTCCATTGTCATTCTTTGAGCAGGTGCCGAAATACTGACTGCAGCAATTAATTTTCCTCTATAATCAAATATTGGAGCCGCAACACAGCGAATATTGTCTTCATGTTCCATATCATCAACTGCATAGCCTCTTTTTTTAATTTTATCTAATTCATCTTTTAGTTCTTTTTCGTTAAGAATAGTATTATCAGTGTATTTAACAAAATCAAGCTGCTTAAAAAATTGATTTATATACTCCGGTTCAGAAAAAGCAAGGAGAGCTTTCCCAATACCGGTACAGTAAAGTGGTCCTCCTTTGCCGATGCTCGAATACATTCTAATAGTATGAGAGGTCTCAACTTTATCGATATAGAAAACTTTAAAATCATCTATAATCCCTAAATGAACAGTTTCTTTAGTAATCTCACCCAGTTCCTGCAAAAGAGGCCGTATTTCTTTTCTCAGATCAATATTATTTAGAGCCTGATGACCAATTTCTATTACCCTTTTCCCTATCCTGTATTTTTTATTTTTATCTTTTCTAACAAAATTTTTATATTCTAAAGTACTTAAAAGTCTATAGGCTGTGCTTTTATGCAGCTTAAGCCGGGCAGCAATTTCAGTTACATTAATCCCTACTTTACTGCTGCTGAGCAAATCCAATATATCAATTGCTCTAATTAGCGATTGAACTGTGTTTTTAGGAAGCTTATCTGCATTCATGTCTAATCCTCACTTTCCCATTAATTATTTGAATCTCATCTCTGCATTTCACTTTTTTTACCCTGAATTACTTCTACTTCTTTCCAGGAAGGCAGTCCTTCTATATCACCCTTAACAGTTACACAATAAGCACCAACTAAATTGGCAAGTTTTACAGCCTCTTTTAATTCCATTCCTCTCAAAAAACCAGCGATCAATCCCGCTGCAAAAGCATCACCTGCTCCAATTGGATCTACTACCTCTTCAATTTCAAAAGCAGAAACCTTTTCCATTTTCTTGCCGTCATAAACGAGAGATCCTTCTTCTCCAAGTTTTAAAACCACAATTCCACCCATCAGTTGGTAAAATTCTTGAGCAGCTTTTTCAGGATTTTTAATCCCCAGCAAAATTTCAGCTTCTTCGATACCAGGGAGAATAATATCAGCTTTTTTTACTATTTTTAAAAGTTCAGTTTTCATTTTTTGCTCATCCGGCCAGAGTTTCTGTCTGATATTCGGATCAAAGGATACCTTGATTTTATGTTTAGCAGCTATTTCGAGTACTTTAAAGAAAGTATCTCTGGCCGTTTTGCTTAAAGCAGGAGTGATTCCACTTAAGTGAATATATTTTGCCTGCTTAAGATAATCTTCGCTTATATCAGAGGTCGTAAGAGCACTGGCAGCTGAGTTCTGCCGGTAATAATAAACATTGGCTCTATCCTTAGATAAAATTTCTTTGATCATTAGACCTGTTGGTCTCTCTGAATCCCGCTTTAACTCAGATACATCGACACCCTCTCCCCGCACGGAAAATTCCACAAAATCTCCCAGCGGATCCTCTCCAACCTTGCTGATCCAACCCGCATTAAATCCCAGCCGGGTAATGCCGATAGCAAAATTGGATTCAGCCCCGGCAATATGTTTACTAAAACGGTCAGCATACTTAATGGAACCCGCATTTTCTGCAGTCATTGCTACCATAGTTTCGCCCATTGTTACTACATCCAGCATAGAATCCCGTCCCTTCTCAACTTTAATCAACCTGCTTTTTTTCTTTATTCTGTCTTAAAAAAGCTCCTACTAAAGAAATTAAACTGAAAATTATTAAAACTAAAGAAATTGGTCTGGTTAAAAAAATCGTAAAACTACCGCGGGACATAAGTACAGCTCGCCTAAAATTACTTTCGGCCATTGGCCCTAAAATTAAAGCAAGAACAATTGGCCCCATTGGAATATCAATTTTCTGCATCAAATAACCTATTACTCCCAGTACCATCATGACTCCGATATCAAAAACACTATTACTAATGGCAAAAGAGCCAACAACCGCCAGGACCATAACTATCGGCATCAAAACTCTTTTGGACATAGTGACTATTTTAGCTAAAAAACCTGCACCCATCAGACCAAAAATCCCCATAAAAACATTGGCCAGAAAAAAGCCCATAAATATTGCATATACTAAATCCAGGTTATCTCTAAAAAGAAGTGGCCCAGGTCTCAAGCCCTGAATCATTAAAGCTCCAATAATTACTGCTGTCACAGAATCTCCAGGAATACCGAGACTTAAAGTAGGAATTAAAGCTCCACCTGTAGAAGAATTATTACCTGATTCTGCAGCAGCTACTCCTTCAATAATTCCAGTGCCAAATTTTTCTGGATGTTTGGAAGAACGCTTGGCCTCATTGTAGCAGACAAAAGAAGCAATATCTCCACCGGCTCCCGGTAAAGCACCAACAAAGGTTCCAATAACAGTACTTTTAATCATAATCCCCATTACAGTTTTAATATCCTCTTTAGAAGGAATTAAATTCTTTAGAGAATAACTTACCTTTTTCGGTTCTATTAGTTCTTCAAACTGATTTAAAACCTCAGCAAAAGCAAATAAACCAATTAAAGCCGGAATAAAAGCTACTCCATCCAGTAAATTAACCATTCCAAAGTTAAATCTACCGTAACCCTGGATGGGGTCAATCCCAATAGTAGCAATTAAAAGTCCAAAAAATCCGCTCAAAAGTCCTTTTGTCATTGAATCTCCAGAAATACTGGCAATAATTGTTAAACCAAACACAGCTAATGCAAAATATTCGGGAGCACTAAATGACAGAGCAACCCTAGATAAAACTGGAGCCAGAAAAACCAGAAAAATCGAACTTCCAATACCACTGAAAACAGAAGCTAAGGTAGCAATTCCCAGAGCTCTTCCACCTTCTCCCTTATCAAATAGGGGACTGCCGTCTAAAACTGTGGCTGCAGCTGAAGGAGTACCGGGAGTCCTAATTAAAATTGCAGCAATTGAACCTCCATAAATCGCTCCTGCATATAGACCAAGGAGCATTAAAATTCCGGGAACCGGCGGCATAGCAAAAGTAAAAGGAACTAAGATCGCAACTCCCATTGTTGCAGTTAATCCAGGCAGGGCGCCAGCTATTATTCCTCCGATAACTCCACCAAAGAGTGTAAGCAGAGTAAAGGGGTTAAATAACTGATCTAAAGCCATCATAAACGCTTCCATAAGTTCACCTCTTTTCTTTTATCTATTAAATTAAGATTCCACTCGGGAAAGGAACATTTAAGAAATTCTGAAAAACATACATTACAATTATAGTAGTCAAAACTGAAATTAATATTCTATACCCAAAAGTTTTAGCTTCTATAATAGTTAAAAGTAAAAATAGATAAATTGGAGTTAAAAGTAAGAAACCAACTATGTCTAATAAAAATAGATAAATAAAAGAAATAATTATAACAGAAATAACATTCCAGAAACCACCATTCTCAAAATCAAATAAACTTTCTGTGCTCTCTTCCTCTCTTTTAAGGGCATTGTATATTAGTTTTAAGCTTAAAATAAAAGTAGCATAAATCAGCAGCCGGGGATAAAATGCCCCTCCCACATCAGGACCCGGAGAGGCCCTTAATCCCATTGACAGGTAATAAAAAACTGCAGCTAATATTATAAACAAAATTGCCCAGATTATTTCTGCTATTTTCTTCAATAGTCTTCTCCTTTCATTTAGAAACGAATTAGAAAAAAATCCTGACCCCAAAATTTAGGGGCCAAGATGAATAGTAATTAAAGATCGAACTGCTTAACTAATTCTTTAAACTTTTCATTATTTTCTTCAATGAATTTTGCATATTCTTCGGGTCCACGATATTTAATACCCAGACCAAGATCATTCATTTTATTTTTAAAGCCATCAGATTGAAAAGCTTTGTAGAAAATGTCATGCAGTTTTTCTACTACTTCATCGGGAGTCTCGGCAGGAACCTGTAAACCTCTCCAGGTTCCTATTGACACATCAATACCTTCTTCTTTGAGAGTAGGAACCTCAGGAAATCCACTAACTCTTTCTTCGGACATTACTGCCAACATTTTCAAATCTCCAGCTTCTACCTGAGAAGCTACTTCTCCAGGACTACCTGTTACTAAATCAACATGTCCACCCATTAAATCAGTTACAGCAGGTGCCATACCCTGAGAAGGAATCCAGGTAAATTCTGCACCAGTTTCTGATTCTAAGGCAAGTAGAGCAAGATGCCAGATACCACCTGTTGCTGTACCACTTGCCAGTAATTCATTAGGATTTTCTTTTGCCTCAGCAATCAGTTCACCAACATTATTCCATTCTGCATCTGCCTGTACTGTTACTGCAGCCGGATCAAGGTTGACCTGCATGATAGGTCTAAAATCTTGATAAGAATAATTTACATCTTCAATATGAGGCTGAATAACCAACTCAACAGTAGTTAAAGTAACAGTATAGCCGTCCGGATTAGCTCTGGCGCCCTGACCATGACCAACTGCACCTCCACCACCAGTTCTATTTTCAACATTAATCGAGACATCTGTAAATTCTTCTGCTTCATTTGCTAAAACTCTGGCTACTGCATCAGTACCTCCACCAGCACCCCAGGGAACAATAATTGTAATAGATCTTTCTGGAAAAGCAGCTTGAACAGATGCTGCAGAAAGTAGAAATGCCAGCAATAAAACTGTACTTAACACAACTAATGTCTTAAAACTCTTGTTAAACATAACTTTCCTCCTTTTGATTTTCTTAAGCTAACCTGAGAGCCCAAAGAACCTGTTTGAAAACCTGATCTCCTTAACTCACCTCCCCAGAAATTTATTTTAATTCTCACTTGTTTCATAATACGAAATATCTTTTCATTATTCTACATTAAATTATTTCTATGTTATTTTTAAAATTCCTGCATAATTTTAAAAATATTTTGAATCATAAGAACAAACGGTGTAAAAAAAAAGAGAAGGTTAGTTGTTTATTTTTATTTTGACTTACCCTTTGCGGTTAAGAAAGCTTTAAAAGCGATTAATCCTGATCTCATAATAATCATTAAACAGAGCTCTGGCCCAATTTGATCAAAACTATTCTTTAATTTTTGACAGTAAAAAGAAGATTATAGAAACAAATTTATAGTATTGCTGATCTGGTTTTTATCGGGGGCAGCATGATGGAAAAAGGTGGACATAATATTCTGTAAGCTCCCCCCAGGAAGAAACTGCTATTTTTGGGTCCTGATATGTATATTTTAAAGCCAGCAGAGATCTCTTACTTAAAGATGGTGTTATTTATGTTTAAATCAAATCATAAATTAATCCTTCTTTATTGTATAGTTTATAATTCTCTTCTTCATCCATCTCACAACAAGAGTATCCAGCAAACCACGCCACATTCTATTATTTACTCCATATTTTGATTCCCCATATTTACGAGGAT
>Ga0182236_100382_pt1 | contig 10252 bp, 7 predicted proteins | sample hydfratesGB_TF_A_FD_132422 | JGI IMG/M metagenome (GOLD analysis project Ga0182236, IMG submission 132422) | Subsurface microbial communities from deep shales in Ohio, USA - hydraulic fracturing test GB_TF_A | ecosystem: Environmental > Aquatic > Deep subsurface > Shale gas/oil reservoir >... | reverse complement strand
TATCTAAAATTATCCAGGATAAAACCAATGTATAAGGCAATAAACATAACACTATACGAAGAACAAGAAATATATAACCACATAAAAACAATGGATCCAGACCTAGAATGAACAAAAATAAAATCATCTATCAATAAAATATGAAATAATATTACAAGAGAAAAAATAACAAAAAATATGATATAATAATATTAACAAAAATAAAACGATAGGTGATTTATCATGAAAATAAACAAAATTAAAAATATAATAACTCAACTGAACTCCCGATAAGGGAGTTCTTTTTTTATAAATAAACCTATCAAGTGATATATAAATAAGGTCAATTTTCTACAAAATTGATTAATTAATTCAGGAGGAATTTATTGTGAGGAAAGTATTGTTTTTAAGTTTGGTTTTAGTAGTTAGTTTTTTATTGGTTGGGTGTGTACCAGGATTAACTGAAACTAAATACAGCCTTGTTGGTACTTGGGAAGGAGAACTGCAAGGAGATAATATTACTCTACAATTTGAGAGTAATAATAAAGGGAAAATAATATTTAATAGCACAAACAATGAATATATTTTAAGTAGTGCTATAAATCAAGAAGATAAAACATTTATAGCTGATTATGGTTTTGATTCTTATTATGGATGGCAACAAAGAACGATAAAAGGTTCTTTTAGTGAAAAAAATATTATTTATATAGAATTATATAATCAGGTTGACGATAAAATTGCAGCTGGAACATTTATTAAAAACTAAAATAAAAAGTAAAAAATGAATAATGAGTTTGTAAATTATAATTTTGAAAAGATATAAGATGCTCAAAATTAAAAGAATTAATTTTTCAGTTTGAAGATTTAAATGTAGAAAATATAGATGAAATTAGAAACTTATTATAAACATTTGGAGGGGTTTATTGTGAAAAAAGTTTTGTTTTTAAGTTTGGTTTTAGTAGTTAGTTTTTTATTTGTTGGGTGTTCAGCACAAAATGGATCCAATCCAGGTTTACATTTTGCTTTAAAAAATAATTCAGGAGATTCAAAACTGGTGTTTGAAGATGAAAGAATTAAAATTAAATTCAACTTTGAAAAAGAGTTTCTAACTAAGAATATCAGTACTTTAAATTTTGAATTAAAAAATAAAACTGAATCAACTATGAAATTATTATGGGAGCAAGTTACCTATATAGACACTAATGGAAGAGCTCAAAGTGTTTTAAAGTCAGGGGTTAGATTTATAGAAAAAGACAGAGCTATTCCTCCTACTACAATACCTTCTAATTCAATGATTAATGATTTAATTATTTCAAAAGAGAATGTTAATTGGAATTATATTTCAGGTAGTTGGATTCAAGAACCACTTTTGAAAAATAAGGAAATTTTTGATGGTAAAACAATAAGACTTCTTATACCTTTGGATATAGAAGAGGAAATAATAGAATACGATTTTATATTTAAAATATCCTATGAATAAAAAAGCAGATGATTTTCATCTGCTTTTTAGCCTTTTGGAGGAAATTTATCTTTACCATAACTATTTTTTTCCCTTATTTGTCCATTTTTCCCTTGGATGATTAGTTCAGAGTGGTTATTTTTTGCAATATTTCTTCCATAATTAATTGCATCAATTTGTTTATCAAAAGCTTTTGTGATTTTAGAATTACCTTCTCCTCTAACTGCCCATTTTCCATTATGGTTAACAACATACTGATTATTTTTAGCCATAAAATTCACCTCCTTTTCATATACTTAATTATACCACAATATAATGGTTAAACAAAATCCAATATACTACATATAGAAAGAATAAAATATGATAACAAGATTTATTTTATTTTGAATATAAAGATAAATGTATTAATATAATATATAATACTTAAAAAGGAGTTATTATATGAGTGAAATGAAGCCTATTGAACAAGCCATTATTGAAGATTTGTTTGAAATGGGGGATGGTTGGGTTTTAGATTTCAATAATGATAGTATGCAGAATTTTGTAAAAAATTCTATTGGTTTAGATATTTATGAAGATAAAAATTACACTGATTACAAATCTAAGGCAAAAAAATTAAGACAAGTATTTGAAGAAGAGAGTGATAAAAAAGTAGCTAAGTTATTGCAAGACCTAATTGAATATTATGAAGGATATGTATATAAAAATAAAACAGTTTATAAAAAAGAAGATATTAATAAAATTAATAAATTGATAGAAAGATTGTCAAAAGGAGAAGATTTATTAATTGATGTTAAAAACAACATATCTTGGAAAAAGTTAAAACAAGAAATAGAATACTATATAAAAAAAGATAATTATGAATTTATTTTAGATAGATTGCATACTTTTGCGGTGAAATTTCTAAAATATATATTAGAAAAACATAACCTCCAAAGTAAAAATCAAAAAAATAACAACTTACCATTACACAGTTTAATAGGAAATTTAAAAAATTACTATATTGAAAACAATAAAATTGATTCAGAGTTCTCTTTAAAAGCCATATCAATCAATATATCTCTATTTGAAAAATTTAATGATATAAGAAATAATAAAAGCTATGCTCATGATAATACAATTTTAAACAAGATAGAATCAGAATTTGTAATAAGAAATATTATAAACACAATCAATTTTATTAGTAAAATAGAAGTCATAAATGAAGAAAAAGAATTTCATTTGTTATAATAAATATAATTAATATTTAATAAAAAATGGAGGTTTTCAAATGGGAAATTTAAAATTAAAAGATAAAGTTTTAGATGTTTTAAAAAAAGACGACAGACTTTGGAATGAAGATAAAACAGAATTAAACCAAACACTTCTTTTGGATTTAGTAGAAAAGATTGATGAAAAAATAATTGATTTATTACTACAAGAAGAAAAATCAAGAGAAAAGTTTTTTGTAAAAATCAAGGATGTATATGTATTTAAAACAAATGAATTCCGTTTTTTTATGGAAGAAAATAAGGTTGATAATTCTTACACTCAATATAAAAACAGAATTGGTTTAACTGATGGTAAAAGATTTTTAAAAGATACAAATGATGTAGTTTTAGATTGGCCTTATAAGGACTGTGTTTTAGAAGGAGGACAAAGTACAGAAGAAGGAGAAGATATTTATTTTGAATATAAAGAGCCAACATATAAAGACAAGCTTGATGAAAATGGAAACAAGATAAAAAATGGTAGAAAAAATGTAAAAATAATTGATGAAGAAGGACACTATGAACAAAAAACTGCTAAGAGAAAAGAGATATTTTTCAATTCTATTTTAGCTCATGATGAGATAGATAGACTTTTCGATCCAAAAGCACTTGTAAATTGGAAAAGATATACTAAAGATGGAAAACAGGAAATCAAAGAAATCAAAAGAAATGAAGACGGAACAATAAAAGAGAATATGATAATTAAGGGGAATAACCTTTTAGCTTTACACTCTCTTAAAAAACAATTTGCAGGAAAAGTAAAGCTTATTTATATTGACCCACCGTATAACACAGGTAATGACGGTTTTAAATACAATGATAATTTTAATCACTCTACTTGGTTAACATTTATGAAAAATAGGTTGGAAGTGGCAAGGGAGTTATTGAGGGATGATGGAGTGATATATATATCTATAGACCATCATGAAAATCATTATTTAAAGGTTATTTGCGATGAAATATTTAAAAATGGTTTAATACAAGACATTATTGTTGAGACTGCTGCTCCAGCAGGATTTAAGTTAGTAAATCCAGGACCTGTAAAAGTTACAGAATATATTTTGGTATATGCAAAAAACAAACAAAAATATATTTCGCAAGAAAAAAATCTTTTTGTTAAAGGGAAGTATCCTGCTAATTACAATCAATATATTAAAAACTTAGAAGAAGGTCATGAAAAATGGGAAATTGTAAATATAAAAGAAGAAGCAATAGAAAAACTTGGATTTTCTTCATTAAAAAAGTTAAAAAATAAATATGGGAAAATTTCAGATATATTATTAAATACAACAATTGAAAAAATAGCACTAGAAGAATCTGATTCGGTTTTTACAACATATAAGCCGCACAATCCTGCTCCAAAATTAAAAGCCATCTGTGATGAGAGTATGAAAAATAGGAATAAAATATTTATTTATAATGACAAATATTATATTCTTAATGGTCGTTTAATGGCGTTTTATAGTAATAAACTTAAAAAAATTGATGGAGAAGTCGTTCCTTCAACGCATTTAACTAATTTATGGAATGATTTAACATGGAGTGGGGTTTCAAGCGAAGGAGGAGTTATGCTTAATAATGCCAAAAAACCTGAAAAATTACTCCAAAGAATAATTGAATTATCCACAGAAAAAGGCGACATAGTTTTAGACTACCACTTAGGAAGTGGCACAACCGCAGCAGTTGCTCACAAAATGGGAAGACAATATATTGGAATTGAACAGTTAGATTATGGAGAAAATGATAGTGTAGTTAGACTTCAAAATGTTATCAATGGAGATAAATCAGGAATTTCAAAATCTGTAAACTGGCAAGGTGGAGGAGACTTTATCTACTTTGAACTTGCCAAATGGAACGAAAAAGCAAAAGAGAAAATCCAAGAAGCAGAGAGTTTAGAAGAGTTAGAAAACTTTTTTGATGAGATGTATGAGAGATATTTCTTAAATTACAATCTTAAAATAAAAGAGTTTAAAGAAAAAGTTATCTATGAAGAAGAATTTAAAAATCTTTCATTGGACGAACAAAAGAAAATGTTTGTTGCAATGCTAGATAACAATCAAATGTATATAAATAAAACAGAAATGGAAGATGAGAAATTTAACATAAGTAAAGAAGACCAAAACCTAACAAATCAATTTTATAATGGTGAGGGATGATAATGTCAGATAATTATAAAATACCTCAAGCGAAAATGAAGCTTAAAGAAAAAGCATTTGATTATGGAATAATTAAGCCTGAAATACCACAATATATTTCAAATAATTTGAAGTATAGTTTTTTTGATTGGCAAAGAGAGGCTATTGAAAACTTTCTTACGTTACAAGCAATTAAAGAAATAGAAAACTCAAACGAGCCAACTCACTTGATGTTCAACATGGCAACAGGAACGGGGAAAACTCTTTTAATGGCAGCGACTATTTTATATTATTACAAACAAGGATACAGACATTTTATTTTCTTTGTTAATGCAAATAATATTGTCGATAAAACAGAAAATAATTTTATAGACAATACACATACAAAATATTTGTTCAAAGAAAAAATTGTTATTGATGATAAAACTGTCAATATTAAAAAAGTAGATACTTTTTCTGATAATCCGCAAGGAATAGAAATAAAATTTACTTCTATTCAAAAATTATATAACGACATACATATACAAAAAGAAAACCAAACCACACTAGATGATCTACATAGCAAAGATATTGTTATGCTTGCTGATGAAGCTCATCATCTCAATACAAATACAAAAGATAATGGAAAAACAGAAGAATTGTTTCCAAAAGAAATTAAAAGTAAAGAAGATATCGAGAGAAAAGGTTGGGAACATACAGTTGTAGAACTTATTTTGAATAAAAATGGAAAGAAAATTGAAAATAAAAATGTACTCTTAGAATTTACAGCCACTATTCCAACTGTGAAAGCAGTAGTTGAAAAATATAAAGATAAAATTATTTATAAATTTGGACTTAAAGAATTTTTACAAGCTGGATATACAAAAGAAATTAATCTTATTTCATCGACTTTGAGCAAAAAAGAGAGAGTTTTGCAAGCTTTACTTTTTCAATGGTATAGACACAAAATCGCACTCAAACATGGTGTTGCAAACTTTAAACCAGTAATACTTATTAGAAGTAAAACTATAGACGAATCAAAATCTGATTATGAAGAGTTTTTGAAATGGATAAATGATATTTCAAGTAATGATTTTGATTTTCTCAAAAATATTGGAAATAAAATACATGAAGCAGAAAAACCAACTCTTTTTGAAATGGGTAAATCAAGAACAGAGCAAGTTTTAGAATATATAAAAAAAGAGAAAATTAATTATTCAGAAATTGCAGAATGGATTAAACAAAATTATCAAGAGAAAAATACGATTATAACCAACTCGAAAGATGGAACTAAAACAATGGAAAAAACGACAGAAGAACAAGAAAAATTATTGAACAATTTGGAAGATAAAAATAATCATATCAGAGCTATTTTTACAGTAAATAGATTAACTGAAGGTTGGGATGTTTTAAATCTTTTTGATATTGTAAGATTATATCAAGGGCAAAATGCAGGTGGAAGTACTAATAAAACCCCTAAGGCAACTATTGCCGAAAAACAACTTATAGGGAGAGGAGTAAGATATTATCCTTTTGAATATAATAATAAAATAAAGAATAAAAGAAAATTTGATGATGATTTAAATCATGAATTAAGAGTTTTAGAAGAATTGTATTATTATACATATGATGAAGAATCAAGATATATCTCTCATCTCAAATCAGAATTGAAAAAAGATGGATATATCAGAGACGATAAAGTTGTCAAAACATTTTCGCTCAAAAAAGACTTTCGAGAAAGTGATTTTTACGAAAAAACAAAAATTTGGTACAACAAGCTGATAGATAACCCAAACAGAAAAAAGAAAACATTGGAAGAAATTAAGAAAGATTTTTTTGCTCCGTATAAAATCAAAGGTTTAGAATTTAATGAACAAGAAGTTGATTTTGAAAAGCAAGAGGATTTACAAAGGCTAAATTTACAAGAAAATGGATTAAAAACTATCACATTAAAATTTAAAGATATTGAAAAGCATATTTTTTGGAAGGCTATTAACATAAAAGCGAAGCAAGAAAACTCACTGTTTCAATTTGAAAAACTTAAAGATGAATTAGAAATTGAAAGCATGGAAGACTTACTAAAAGATGAATTTTTAGGTAATTTTGATATAAAAATAATTGTTAGTGAAAACACGAAATATGAGAATATTGATAATAATGATAAACTAAATCTGGTTATCAAATTTTTAGATAATATTTTTGAAGAGCTTAAAAGCTATATCATTCCAAAAGTTGGAGAAAAAGAATTTATTGCAGGTGATTTCAAAAAATTCTTTGCAGAACCAAAAACTAAAACTATAAATGAAAATAACCTTGATGATTCTATTGCAAAAAACAATAGTTGGTATGTTTTGGATGGATTTGTAGGGACAAGTGAAGAAAAAGAGCTTGTTCAATTTATCAAAGAAACAATGGGTAACTTGGAAAAAGATTATGAAGAAATTTATTTGCTAAGAAATGAAGAAATATATAAAATTTATGATTTTAAAGAAGGTAGAGGATTTCAACCAGATTTTATTCTTTTCTTAAAAAGAAAAGACAAAAAGAATAAATCTGAAATTATTTATCAAGTATTTATAGAACCAAAAGGTTCTCAATTTCTTGGGGGAAATGATGAATTTAGTGATGGAAAAGAAAACTGGAAAGAAAAATTTTTAAATGAAATAACCGAAAGATATGGTTTTAATAATGTTATTAGAGCTGAAAATCCTAATTATAGATTAATAGGATTACCATTTTTCAATAAAGATCACAATAGTAATTTTGAAAAAGAATATAAAAAATTGATTGGCGACAATTAACACAAGCCCCCATTGCTATATATTAGCAATGGGGGATATTTTTATCTATTCCTAATAACTTCAATCAACTTTTCTTCAAAATTTGGATCTGGGGATACTTCTATGATTTCTGGGGTGTTTTTTATTTTTAGTATGTATCCTTTTGTTGGTGTGCCAAGGTCTTTTACAAGCCATAGGTATAGTTGGATTTGGAATTTGTAGTTTTCTATTTGTTTTTGGTGTTTTAAGTCTGAGTATTTGTAGTCTATTACTTCTATTTTTCCTTGGTTTATTAACAGTCTATCTATTATGCCAGTTAGGATGTATTTTTTGTTGTCTACCGTTATAGATTTTTTGAATTCTGCTTCTGGTATAGATGTTTGAGAATTGTATATTTTGTCTGTTATTTCGAGCTCTGAAAAGTTTGCTAAGTTCGATTCTTTTTCTATCAGTTGTTTTAGTTGTTGTTTGTTTTTTGGGTGTTCTAATTTTTCGTGTAGTCTTATTCCTCCGTTTATCAGGTCTTCTGGTTTTTCTTCGTAGAATAGTTCTTGGGTGTTAATTTCTTCTATTTCTATGTCTTTTTCAAATTCCTCGTTTTCTTTTAGATAAGATGGGGATATATATTTTCTGTATTCGTGGTCTTTTAAATTTTTGAAATTTTCTGGATTTATTTTCTGTTCAATGATTTTTGGTTCTGGTTTTTCTATTTTTTCGTCTGGTATTTGTTCAAAATCTATTTTGTCTATTTTGGGGTAATCTGTGTTTTGTAGATATGTGTACTGATATTCTCGGTCTTTATCTTTGTTTTTGTAGTTTGGTATTATGTTTATAAGTGTTTGAGATGGTCTTGTTATTGCGACGTATATTAGTCTTCTTATTTCGGATATCTCCAGCAGTTCAAAATCTGCGTAAATATCTTTTTCTTCTTTTATGAATTCTTCGAGAGAGAATATATTTTCCATTTTTTGTGTATCTTCGTTTTTTATTTTGTCAAAATATATTTTTGCGTCCACTTTTATTTTGTCTGAGAGTGCCCCTGTTATTACCACAGGGAATTCCAAGCCCTTTGATTGGTGGATGGACATTATTTTTACTGTGTTGTCGTTGTATGATGATGTGGATAGCTCTTCTTCTACCACTTCGGTTGTGTTGTTTAATAGTTCTATTATTTCAGATATTTCTACAGTTGTTTCTTCGTATTCTTTTATTTGTTGTATGAATTTTGATATATTTGCGTATGCTGATTCTGGATTTTCAAGGAGTTTTAGTTTTGATTTGAAATTCGTTTCTTCGATTATTTTTTCTATAATTTGAGATGGTTTTAGTATTGTTTTTAGATCAGAATATTTTGATATTGTTTCTATTGGTTTTTTAAACGGTATTTTTTCTTTGTTGTTTTGGAATATTTCGTATATGGATTTTCTTGAGTTTTGTACTTCTTTTAGGGTATCGTTTATCTCGCTTAAATTTGTTGTGAAAAATAGAGATATAACAGATGAAAAGAAGTCGAAATCGTTGTTTGGGTTGTCTATTATTTTTAAAAGACTTATTAGTGATTTTATCTCTGGTTTTTCGTAGAACATTTTGCTTCCAACTATGTAGTATTTTATATTTTCTTTTTCAAAATATTTTTTTATGTGTTCTTCGTAACCACTTATTCTTCTCAGCAATATGGCTATGTCTTTGAATTCTGCTTTTCTATATTTTTCTTGCTTTTTGTCGTATACATTGTTTTTTAGTATTCTTTTTATGGTTTTTGCTATTGTTTGTACTTCTTGTTCTGCTGTCGATTGGTTTCTTTTTTCAACTTCTGGAGTGTTTATGTTTTTTATTCTGTATTTGTCGTTTGCTGTTATTTTTATTATGTTTTGGTTTTGGATTTCTATATCTGGTTTTGGGTTGAATTTTGATAATTCTTTTTCTGGGATGAATCCCATGTTGGCTAAAAGGTCTTTTGAACAAAGGTCTTTTTCTTTGTAATCGGAAAAGTTGAATAGGTTGTTTTGGGATATGTAATTTGCATAATCTACAATTTCTTTGAAAGATCTGTAATTTGTGTTTAGGCTTTGTATTGGCCCGAATTTTTCTGTAAATTCAGTCATGGATTTTGAGAATATGGATATATCTGCCCCTCTGAATCGGTATATTGATTGTTTTTTGTCTCCGACATAGAATATGTAGTTGTTTTGTGTGTGAATGTTTTCAAATATTCTCAGTTGTAGTTCGTCTGTGTCCTGGAATTCGTCTATTATTATGTATTTGTATTGATTTTGGTATTTTTGTAGTACTTCTGGTTTTGTTTCCAGTAGTTTTAAAGACTGATATTTCAACTCGAAAAAGTCGAGTATGTTTTGGTCTACTGTTAATGCCCTGTATATTTGTATGTACAGCAAAGCCATTTGTTTGAACATTTGGTTTGTTTGGTTTTGAGTTATTTTTTCTTCGTCATCGGAAAGTGTGTTTAGAGATTTGCTTTGTTCTATTTCGTATCTGTATTTTCTCAGTATTTCGTTGAATAGGTCGTCTATGTCTTTTATCTGTAGAACTGTTTTTATTTGTTCTTTGTAGTTTGGGATTTTTGTTATTTCTTGGATTATCTTTTTTATTTTTTCTTTTCTCGATTTTTTGAAGTTGTTTATGGTTGTTGTTTCTTTTTCTTCGTAAATT
>Ga0182236_100379_pt1 | contig 10263 bp, 9 predicted proteins | sample hydfratesGB_TF_A_FD_132422 | JGI IMG/M metagenome (GOLD analysis project Ga0182236, IMG submission 132422) | Subsurface microbial communities from deep shales in Ohio, USA - hydraulic fracturing test GB_TF_A | ecosystem: Environmental > Aquatic > Deep subsurface > Shale gas/oil reservoir >... | reverse complement strand
TCATATTATTTACACAGAAACAAATACGTGTTAAACTTAATTATATATTTAGAAAGTTTTAATGGGAGAAATTAGAATGAAAAAAATCGATTTAAGAAAAAAACAGACAATTAATTATCTTCAAAAGTGGAACTTTATCAAAAATTAAAAGTAAGAGTCTAAAAGTTTCGTCAGTCAGGGTGAAGAATAATATAATTTTAGTTTACAGGGAGGTTTTTAAATGTATAGAAAAGTTAAGAAATATTTTGAAGGTAGAGAAACTCAAGATGGGGCCGGGGTTAAATTAAGACGCTGTTTTGGTTATCAACAGATACCTGATTTTGATCCTTTTTTGATGATGGATTTTTTTGACTCTACAAATCCTGAAGATTATAGAAGAGGTTTTCCCTGGCATCCACATCGTGGTATTGAAACTGTTACCTATTTAATAAAAGGAGAAATTGATCATGGTGACAGTATAGGAAATCAGGGAGTCATTGAAGATGGACAGTGTCAGTGGATGACTGCAGGCTCCGGTATTCTCCATCAGGAGTTACCTCAGCCTTCTCCAGAGATGCTGGGAGTACAGGTCTGGTTAAACCTTGCTGCAGATAATAAAATGACTGAACCCCAATATGGGGATATTACAGCAGATATGATTCCAGTTTATGAAGATCAGGATAAGAAAGTGCATATTATCGCTGGAGAGTATGCTGGTTTAAGTGGTGAGATTCAGAGAATTGATACTAAACCAATATTTTTTGATGTTGAGCTAGATTCTGAATCTGAATTTATTTTTGAACTACCTTCAGAATTTAATGCTTATGCATTTTTAATTCGTGGTCAGGCAAACTTTGATCCAGAAGATGAGGAATTTAAGAACTATCCTCAGGGAGTGCTATATAAAAAAGGTAAAAAGATTAAAGTTAACACAGATAAAAGATCGGCTCGTTTTCTTTTTCTGGCCGGAAAAAAGTTAGAAGAACCTGTAGCCTGGGGTGGACCAATTGTTATGAATACAGAAGAAGAACTGGAAACTGCCTCCCGCGAACTTAATAATGGTACTTTTGTAAAAAATATAAAGGAAAAAAATGTTGATCAGGTAAATGAATTTTATCAAAAGAATTAAGCAAGGAGGATAATTGTGAATGGAAAAGTTGTTTTAATAACAGGTGCTTCCAGTGGTATTGGCCGTTCAACAGCAGAAAATTTTTTGAATAAGGGTTATATAGTTTATGGAGCCGCTCGAACTGAAGAAAAATTAGAGTATTTAAATGAGTATCCAGATGGACACTATCAAATTATGGATATTACTGAGGCACAGATGCGAAAAAAATGCGTGGAGAAAATTTTAGATATAGAAGGAAAGATTGATATTTTAATTAACAATGCTGGCTATGGAGCTTATGGGGCGATAGAAGAAGTATCACTGGAAGCAGCAAAAAGTCAGTTCGAAGTAAACCTGTTTGGATTATCAGAATTAACTAAGTTAGTAATTCCGGGGATGCGAGAAAATCAGACAGGGAAAATCATCAATATATCATCAATTGCCGGTAAAATCTGGACTCCACTTGGCGGCTGGTATCATGCCAGCAAATTTGCCCTGGAAGGTTTAAGTGATTGTCTTAGAAATGAACTAAGAGAATTTGGTATCGATGTTATTTTAATTGAGCCGGGAGCAATTGAGACTAACTGGTCCGAAACAGCTGGAGAAAATTTACTTAAGACTTCGGGAGAAGGTATTTATCAAAATCAGGTTCAGCGAAAGGCCTCTAAATATAAAAATATGTATGGAGAAGGCGGTCTGGCTGCACAGCCAGAGGTTGTTGCTTCGGCAATTGTCCGGGCAGCAGAAAGTTCCCATCCTAAAGCAAGATATGCAGTTCCAGTCCATGCTAAATTAATATTATTTTTCCGCTGGCTGCTGCCGGACAGGATTTACGATTATTTTACCAATAAATTTTTTTGATAAATCATTCATAAATGATATAATAGATAAATGAGAGAATATATAGAAGGAGCTGTTTTTATGGGTGAAGACAATATTCAGAGACTTGAGTACGAGGATAAAGAGATTATTTTAATTCCAACTGCACATATTTCCAAAAAAAGTGCAGAACAGGTTAAAGAGGTTATTGAAACTGAAGAACCTGATAGTGTTTGTGTGGAGCTGGATGAGCAGAGATTCAGTTCTATAAATGACGAAGATAAGTGGAGTGAGATGAACATTTTTCAGGTGATAAAAGAAAAGAAATCCTTATTATTACTGGTTAATTTAATTATCAGTTCTTTCCAGAGTCGAATGGCCGAAAAATTGGGGATTAGTGCCGGTCAGGAAATGCGGCAGGGAATTGAATCAGCTGAAGAAATAGGTGCTGAACTGGTACTTGCTGATAGAAATATTCAAATTACTTTTAAGAGAGTCTGGAGAGGACTTGGACTCTGGGAGAAGCTTAAATTGATCTTCCAGATTATTTCAATGCTATTTGTTGACGAAGAGATAACTGAAGAAGAGATGGACGAACTGAAAAATGGTGATGCCTTAAATATGATGCTGGAACAGATGGGTAAATCTTTTCCAGGCATTAAAAAATATTTACTAGATGAGCGGGATCAATATTTAGCAAATAAAATTAAAAATGCACCAGGTGACAAAATTGTTGCAGTTTTAGGAGCAGCACATGTACCCGGGGTTAAAAAAGAGATTTATAAAGAACAGGATCTGCATAAAATTACTATTCTGCCTCCAAAAGCTAAATGGGGTAAGATTTTTTCCTGGGGAATTCCGGCAGTTGTTTTAGTGATTATTGTCTCCAGTTTTATTAATAATATTAGTACAGGGATTGAAGTCACTAAGACCTGGATTATCTGGAATGGTTCCTTATCAGCTTTAGGTGTGCTTTTAGGCAGGGGACATATTTTAACTATTTTAACTGCATTTATTGTTGCTCCTTTAAGCTCTTTAAATCCTGCTCTGGCGGCAGGTTGGTTTGCTGGGCTGGCAGAAGCTTATCTTAAAAAGCCGCAGGTTAAAGATTTTCAGAAACTTTCAGAAGGGATTACTATTAAAGAAATTTATACTAATAAGGTTACTCATATACTTTTAATTGTGATTTTGGCTAACCTGGGCAGTGTAATTGGTACTGCCGTTGGTGGAGCCAGTGTTATTAGAACATTTCTTGAATTTTTTAGTTTTTAACTCTACTTGAAAATCATAAAATATTTACTCTAAAAACTCTTCTCAAATACGAGGAGAGTTTTTAGAATTAATATTAAAAATTTACTTTTTAAAGCTATTTAAGAAATTAATATAGTCTTGATTACTGGATGATTTTTTGCTTTTTAGTTTGGCTTTTACAATCTTAATTTTAGGCTGACATATAATTTCATCAATAAAATTTTCTCAAAAAGTCGACAAGTTAATCACTCCTTGATATAATGATTAATAATAGAGAAGCTAAAAGCAGGCAATATAAGATTACAGGAGGTTATAATTTTGCTTAAAATAGGAATTTTAGGACTTGGTACAGTTGGTAGTGGAGTAGTAAAGATTTTGGAGAAAAATATTGATAATATAAAGAATAAAGTTGGAACTGAGGTACAAATAGCAAAGGTACTTGTTAATAACCTTGAGAAAAAAAGGAATATTGACATTAATAGAAACTTATTAACAGATAAAGTTGAAGATATTATTAATGATCCAGAAATTGATATTGTGGTCGAACTAATTGGGGGAGAACAGCCTGCCTATGATTACATAATTAAGGCTATTGAAAATGGCAAAAGTATTGTTACTGCTAATAAACTGGTGATTGCCAAATACGGGAAGAGAATTTTTAGAAAAGCAGATGAAAATGATGTTCAGGTCTGTTATGAAGGCAGTGTAGCTGGTGGGTTACCTATTATTCGTCCACTCCAAAACTCTCTAGCTGCTAATAGAATTGAAAAAATATATGGTATTTTAAATGGGACCACCAATTATATTCTAACTGATATGAGTAAGGAAAAAAAGGATTTTGCTGAATCATTAAAAAATGCTCAGGAACTTGGATTTGCAGAAGCTGATCCTAGCTCAGATATTGATGGTCATGATGCTGCCTATAAGATTACTATTTTATCTTCACTGGCCTTTGAACGTTTTGTTAATGTTAAAGAAGTTCATGTTGAAGGAATTAGAAATATTGATATTGCTGATATAGAGCTGGCTCAGGAGATGGGTTATGTAATTAAACTGCTGGCTATTGCCAAAAATGAACCGGAAGGTTTAGATGTTAGAGTTCATCCGGCTTTTGTGCCTGAAGATCATCCTCTGGCCATGATTAATGGCACTTATAACTGCGTTTATCTGCACGGTGATGCAGTTGGTCAGGTAATGTCTACAGCTCGTGGAGCCGGACAGATGCCTACGGGTAGTGCTGTAACGGCAGATATTATTCAGGTAGCTAAAGATATTAATCATAATCAGCGAGAAGTTCAGAGAATGGATTCATTTTTAGAAAGTAATGTAATTAAAATTGATGAAATAGAAAATAGCTTTTATCTGCGATTTGAAGTCAAAGATGAACCAGGAGTCATGGCTCACATTGCTAAAATATTTGGTGATAATAATGTCAGTCTGGCTTCAGTACTTCAGAAACAGAAGGATAATCCGGTTGTGCCACTTGTATTTATCACCCATTCAGTTAAAGAAAAGGATTTAAATAGATCTTTAAAAGAAATTGAAAGCCTTGATGATGTAATAGATATTAAAAGTGTGATTCGGGTAGAGAATAATATTTAAATTTAGAGATGAGTTCTGTTAAAATAAATATATTTTCGGATTTTTTTCGTTTATTAATCCACCATAATTTGAGAATTGAGGAGTGAGAATGTGGAAACTAAAGATTGGTTAATTAGAGATTTAAAGGAAAATTGGCTTGAAGAAAGAGCAGAAAAAGTTGAAAAGGTAAATAAATTGATAAGGAATATTATAAACAATATGATATTAAGCAGGGCTTAAGAAATTTGGATGGAACAGGAGTAGTTGTGGGCTTTACTAAAATTGGTTCAGTTCACGGGTATACTTACTGTGATGGTGTTAAGACTTCAATTGACGGTAAATTATTCTATCGAGATATAGCAATTGAGGAACTGGTAAAAAAAGCTGGAGAATTTGGATTTGAGAGTATAGTTTATTTGTTATTGTTTGGAGAAATGCCAGATGAAGAGGAATTGGAAAAATTCAACACTATTTTGGATGGTTTTAGAAAATTACCTCCTCATTTTACTGAGAATACAATTTTAAATAGTCCCAGCCGTGATGTAATGAATAAACTACAGCGGGCAATACTGGTTCTTTATTCTTATGATGAAAAACCTGATTGTCTGGAAATTGATCGAATTTTAATTCAGAGTTTAAAATTAATAGCCAGATTTCCAACTATTATTTCTTATGGGTTTCAGGCTAAAGCTCATTATTTTGATAATAAAAGTTTATACCTGCATAATCCAACAGAGAGTCAAGGAACTGCCGCCAATATTTTACATATGATCAGACCCAATAGTGATTATACTCAGTTAGAGAAAGACACTCTGGATTTATTGTTAATCTTACATGCAGAGCATGGCGGAGGTAACAATTCAGCCTTTACAACTCATGTTGTTTCTTCCAGTGGAACTGATACTTATTCTGCTGTAGGAGCAGCTGTCGGAAGTCTTAAAGGTCCTAAACATGGGGGAGCTAATTTAAGAGTAAAAGCGATGATTGATAATATTAAGGAAAATCTTAATAATTATTCTGATAGGTCTAAACTTAAGCAGTATTTAGAAAAGATTTTAAAAGGAGAAGTTTTTGATCAGCAGGGATTAATCTATGGTATGGGACATGCAGTTTATACAAAAAGTGATCCCAGAGCCGTAATTTTGAAGGAAAAATCAAAAGAACTGGCAGCAGCTAAGGGAAAATTGGAAGAATTTAAACTATATGATAATATTGAAAAATTGACAAAGGAAATATTTAAAGAGCAGCGCGGCGAGGACTGCGAAATTTGTGCTAATGTAGATCTTTATTCTGGCTTTGTTTATCAGCTATTAAATATTCCGGAAGAATTATTTACGCCTTTATTTGCTACTGCTAGAGTTGCCAGCTGGTGTGCACACCGAATTGAGCAGCTGGTAAGTGATCATAAAATTATTCGTCCTGCCTATAAGTCCCTTAAAAATGAGGAAAAGTGTACAATCAGATAATCAAAAGTTAATATAGAGGGAATTTATTATATAATCTTTAATAGTCTAAAGATAATGGCAAATATAATTTATTGAGGGAGAAATTAAAAATGAATAGGAATAGTATTGAACAAAATAATTTCAAATCTTTTTCGAATTATTTTAAAAAGAGAGAAAACAGTAAAATTATAGCTAATGCAGTAATCAAAAATGGAATTAATGATACTGCTTTAAACAATGAATCTGTTAAAAAAATGCACTATGATTTTTCTGAAGAAATCGATGTAGGTAAGGTAACAAATCAGGAAAAAAGTGGGCGCTGCTGGATGTTTGCAGCTTTAAATAATATTCGCTACAGTATTTCTAAAGACTTAAACATTAAAGATCATGATTTTGAGTTGTCTCAGTCTTATATAATGTTCTGGGACAAGTTGGAGAAAGCTAATTATTTTTTAGAAAATATTATCTCAACAGTTGAGCTTGAAATTGACAGCCGCAGAGTGATGTGGCTTTTAAATGAGCCCACAAATGATGGGGGTCAGTGGGATATGTTTACAGCCTTAATAGAAAAATATGGTATTGCACCTAAATATGTAATGCCCGAAACATATCACAGCAGCAATTCCCGTTATATGAATAAAATCTTGAGTTTGAAATTAAGAGATTTTGCTAAAACTCTGCGGGAAGATTTTAAATTAGGAGCAGATAAAGAAAGTTTAAGGGAAGAAAAAGAAACTATGCTGGCTGAAATTTATTCTATCCTGGCTTATTTTTTAGGAGAGCCACCCCAGGAATTTGATTTTGAGTATAAGGATAAAGATGGTGAATTTTATCGTGATAGTGGTCTAACCCCAAAAGAATTTTACAATAAATATTCTAAAGTTAAAATGACCGATTATGTTAGTATTATTAATGCTCCTACTAAAGATAAGCCTTTTGACCAGACTTATACAGTAGAGTTTTTAGGTAATGTTAAAGAAGGACAGCAGATTCACTATTTAAATCTGCCGATTGATAAATTGATTAATTATACAAAAAAACAGCTAAAAAATGGTGAACCGGTCTGGTTTGGCTGTGATGTTGGTCAGTGGTCTGATAGAGATTTAGGGATTATGGATACAGAACTTTTTAATTATGAAGAGGTTTTAGATACCAAATTTACTTTAGATAAAGGACAGCGCCTGCAGTATGGTGAAAGTATTTTAACCCACGCTATGGCTTTTACCGGTGTAAACCTTATAGGTGAAGAACCTCTCAGCTGGAAGGTTCAGAATAGCTGGGGTGAAAAAGTTGGTGAAGATGGTTTTTTCATCATGAGTAATGAGTGGTTTAAAGAATTTAATTATGAAGTAGTTATTAATAAGAAATATCTAAGTCAAAGTGACCTTGAATCATATCAAAAAAAACCAGTTGTGTTAAAACCTTGGGATCCAATGGGTTCTCTGGCTCAAAATTAAATGGGGTAATCACAAAAAGGTCATATTGTCTTAAAATTAAAAAGTTTTTTAATCCAATTAACTTATAAATTATAAATAAAACAATTTATTAATATTTGACTTTATGAATAAAGTTATTATAATTTATTATAGTGAACAGGATTCATAAAGTCTTTTTTTATGTTAATGAACGTAATTCATATAAATATTGGAGGTTATAAAGATGGGCTGAATCACTGTTTAAAAAAACAACAGTGATTTAGCCTTATTTTTTTTATTTATTAAAATAAACACAAATTACTTTAAATAAATTGTCCATTAAAAGCTTTAGTTATTTAAATATCCTCGTAATTCCTTACTTCTGGTTGGATGTCTCAGTTTTCTTAAGGCTTTTGCCTGAATCTGTCTGATTCTTTCTCGGGTAACTCCAAACTGACTTCCCACTTCTTTTAGAGTTCTCTGTCGTCCATCTTCGAGTCCAAATCTTAATTTAATAATTCTTTTTTCTCTATCTGTTAAAGTATCAAGAACTGTCTCTAATTGATCTTTTAAAAGTTCAGATGAAGCCAGCATCTCAGGTGCAGGTGCATCCTGATCTTCAATAAAGTCCTTTAAGTGACTGTCTTTTTCTTCACCAATAGGAGTATCAAGCGAGGTAGGCTGCTGATTCATTGCCAGTTTCTGAATTTCAAGAACTTTTTCTGGTTCCATATTCATTTCCTCACCAATTTCTTCTAAAGTAGGTTCTCTTTCTAAATCTTTTTTAAGTCTTTTTTCAATTCTTCTTAATTTATTCATGGTTTCAACCATGTGCACGGGAATTCTAATAGTTCTTGCCTGATCGGCCAAAGCTCTGGTTATCGACTGTCTAATCCACCAGGTAGCATAGGTACTAAATTTGTACCCTTTAGTATAATCAAACTTTTCTACTGCTTTCATTAATCCTTTGTTACCTTCCTGAATTAAATCTAGAAAAGACATCCCCTGACCTATATATTTTTTGGCGATACTTACAACAAGCCTCAGGTTAGCTTCAGTTAGTTTAGCGCGCGCTTCCTGATCACCCTGTTCAATTCTTTTTGCAAGTTCAACTTCTTCTTCCTTGTCAAGCAGGTCAACCTTACCCATTTCCTTTAAATAGACTCGTACGGAATCATCAATACCAGCTCCATCAGGTATGGAAAGATCTAAATCATTTTCTTCTTCAGTGCTGTCATTCTGGTTATCATTATTTTCGTTATTCGCTTTTTTAACCATTTAAATTCCTCCTCAATACATAATGCCTGACACAATCATTAATTGTAGCATAAATAAGATAAAATTTAAAGCCCTCACAGTAATTATTTTAAAAAATCTACAAATTTAATTTTCTTAAAGCTATTTTTTTCCTCTGCTTTAATCTTTTTATAGAGATTTTGCATTTCCTGATCCTTAAAAATGTTCTCAATCTCAAACTTTTCATCCAGAAAATTTGTTTGATAACTATCCCAGATAGAAATTTTATCGGCCTTATTTAGCGGTAGATATCTACCAGTTTCGGTTTCAGCAATAATCTTTTTTTGTTTTAGATGCTCAATTTCAGCAGCCAGATCCTCAGCTGGAAGATTAATTTTTTCCAGTAAATCGTCAAAGGAAAGAGGTGGACTTTTCTGATCCTGATAATTTTTATATAATGTTAATAAAATTGCCGTTGGGATTAAATCTCTTAAACCCTGATTTATTTTTTCCCGGTTTAGCATATAGTTAAGTCCAGAACGGTGCTGGAAGACATAAGAGATTACAGCTCCTAAAAGTACAATTAACCAGATTAAATAAAGCCAGAGTAAAAAAATTGGAATAATAGATAGAGGACCATAAATCTGATTGTAAGTAATAATATTGGCAGTATAAATATTATATATATTTTTAGAGATAATGAATAAAGTACCGCTAAATAAACCGGCAAAGAGAGCTGACTTTGGTTTTACATCTGTATTTGGAACAAAATAATAAACAATTATAAAAAATAAGAAATTAAAAGAAAATAAAATATAGCTAAAAACATTGCTCTGACTTATCTGCTCTCCGCTTAACCATAATCCAAGATACCTCTCCGCAAATAAAAGACTTAAAGTTAAAAGAAGAGTTATTGAAAAAGTTCCCAGAGTAATAAAAGTCCAGAAAGAGACAAAGCGTTTAAATAAATCTCGATGTTCTTTAATATTCCAGATTTTGTTAAAAGTCATTTCTACCCGGGCCAGCATAAAGACGATAATAAAAATTAAAGAGAGGAAACTTATTATTCCCAGCTGTTCAATATCAACATTTAAAATGTAGAGTTCTAAATAGTCAATTAAGGTTTCTCCTGTGCCGGCAGCAAGATTATTTAAGATTAAAGTTCTAATTTCCCCGACAAGAGTGTCAATTTTACCAAAAAAGTTAAAAAGAGTCATGATATAAAATGAAAAGATTAAAAAGGGAACAATCGAAAGTGTTGTGATATAGACCATTCCCATAGCATGGATAAAAATATCATTTTCTTTGGATTTTTGATAAACTCTCTTTATAAATAACAAAATTAGATCAAAAGAGATCAGCGCTTTAATATTTTTTAAAACATTCTCTCTATTTTTCATTTTTCGCCACCTCTTAAGAAATATTTATT
>Ga0182236_100338_pt1 | contig 11304 bp, 10 predicted proteins | sample hydfratesGB_TF_A_FD_132422 | JGI IMG/M metagenome (GOLD analysis project Ga0182236, IMG submission 132422) | Subsurface microbial communities from deep shales in Ohio, USA - hydraulic fracturing test GB_TF_A | ecosystem: Environmental > Aquatic > Deep subsurface > Shale gas/oil reservoir >... | reverse complement strand
CCAAAATATTTTGTTTTATCTATTTCGTATAAAGTTTTTAAATATTTATCTATAGGTTACTATTACAACATTTATAACCATTATATAATAAATAATTACTTTATTATATATTTTATCACATAAAGGCATGTCTTTCTTGGTAATCTTCAAAGTCAATTTCATTCAATTTATTTATAACTTTCCTGAGAAGAGTTCCGGATTTCATATAGTTGTAGCTATCATCAAATACTGCTTTAACTATCATTCCTCTTTTATCAGTGCTTTCATCTATCTCCAATTCTTTTAGCTGCTTAAATAGTTTTTCATTTACAAAATCTAATAATTCATCTCCTGTAATACCTTCAGAATCTTCTGCCCAGTTTCTCCACCTTAGTTCTTCCGGTATTATAGATGTATATTCTGGATCAAATATTTCCCATTCGCTTTCTTTTGCATCATATACTTTTAAAAACAGCATCCATACAAGTTGTGATATTCTCTGAGCATCTCCGTCTACTCCTGAATCCTGTCTCATTGTGTCTTGAATTGATTTTATTAATGATTTTATTGTCATTTATATTTCTCCTTCTATCATTTTATGCATATAGTTCTTTTTCTAGTTCTTTAACTGATTCTAAATATTTTTCTCTCCCACCAAATTCCTTTACTATTTTTGTCACAGGTGCTATTTTGTTAAAAGGATCTAATGTTAATACTTCTATATTTTCTATTTCTTTAATTCCTTCATTCTTATACTTATCAAGTAGTGCTTCCAGTACCTGTTTTGCTACGTCTGAATATTTGCTGAAGTAGTTTCTTTTTACTACATTATCGGCTCTTTCTTTTCTAGTGAGAGGCTTTTTGTCAAAGGCTAGATGTAGTATTAGGTCAAAGTCATCTAAATTCTTATCTACTTCCTCTCTTACTTCTTTTAAAAATACTCCGTGTTCTTTAAGCTCTTCAATAATGGCAGTCTTTCTATCTTCTTCGTTCCATCTTTTTATGAATTCATCCAGGTCTGCATACTCTTTTTTTAGATTTTTCTTGGTATAATCTATTAAAGATTCAGTTACTAACTTACCATCTGTGTCGTAGTACTGTACTATTTCATTTATTACTTTCACTTCCACGTTATCCACATAGTATTTAACTCTACCAGGTCCATCATCTCCCCCATAAGTTCCACCTGGAGGATCAACTACTATATCTCCTCCATCTATATCTGGAGGTAATTCTCCTCCTTCTGGGTCTGGTGGTGTTACGGGATCTCCTGTATCTGGTTCGTATATAACTACAGGTTCTCCGTCGAATTTAGGATCTGCAAATAGTCTTGTAGCTCCTCTAAAGTCCATTATAGTAAAGTAGTATTTGCCATAATCTTCTCTTATTCTTGTTCCTCTTCCTATCATCTGCTTGAATTTTGTCATGCTGTTTATTACGCTATCTATGACTATAAGCTTACAAGTTTGTGCATCTACTCCTGTAGTTAGGAGCATACTTGTAGTAACTATAGTTGGGTATTTTGTAGCAGGATCTATGAAGTTATCAAGCTGTGCTTTTCCTTCCTGGTTGTCTCCAGTAATTCTCATTACGTATTTACTATTTTCTTTTACAAGATCAGAGTTTTCATTTACTAAAGCCTGTCTCATCTTTTCTGCATGTTCTATATCAACACAAAATACGATAGTTTTACTATATCTATCGCTATTTTTTAAAAATTCAGTTATTTTCTTTGCTACTATTTCTATACGTTTTTCTAAAATTAAGTTTTTATCATAATCCGATACATTATACTCTCTATCTTCTATTAAATTTCCATATTTATCAAGCTGTCCTCTTGTAGGTCTAAAACCCAATAAATCTTTATCTAGAGCTACTCTTATAACTTTATAAGGTGCTAAAAATCCATCTTCAATTCCTTGTTTTAAGGAGTAGGTATAGACAGGGTCATCAAAATACGTTGAAGTTGAAACATCTTTTGTTTCCTTTGGTGTAGCTGTTAGCCCTATTTGTGTTGCATTTGTAAAGTACTCCAACACTTCTCTCCACATAGAATCTTCCTTTGCGGAACCTCTGTGGCACTCATCTACAATTACCAAATCAAAAAAATCCGGACTAAATTCTTTATATATATTTTGCCAGTCTTCACTTCCCGTCATACTTTGATATAGTGCTAAATATATCTCATGAGCTTTATCTACATCTTTACGGTTCAACTTAACCATTTTATCATCAAAATGTTTAAAGTCATTGCTCATCGTCTGATCTACTAATATATTTCTATCTGCAAGAAAAAGAATTCTTTTTTTAACTCTTGCTTTCCAAAGTCTATATATTATTTGAAATGCAGTATAGGTTTTTCCTGTACCTGTTGCCATTACTAAAAGTAGTCTGTTTTGTCCTTTTGCAATTGCTTCTATTGCTTTGTTGATTGCTACTCTTTGATAGTATCTTGGAGTTTTACCTCCCATCTCAAAATAATAGTCTTCTTTTACTATTTCTTCTTCTTTTGGTTCTAGTCCTTTTCCTTTTCTATATCTGTCCCAAAGTTCATCAGGACTTGGAAATTCAGCCAAGCTTATTTCTTTTTCTTTACCAGTAAATTTGTCATGTTCTAAAAAACCATCTCCATTAGAACTATATATAAAGGGTATATCTAATACTTCGCCGTAAGCTATAGCCTGCTGCATACCATCCCCTATAGTATGGTTGTTGTCTTTAGCTTCAATCAAGCACAATGGTATATTCGGTTTATAGTTTAGTATGTAGTCCGCTCTCTTCCCTTTATTTCTGGAAGTAAGTTTCCCTCTTACTACAATTTTTCCATCGGTAAAGTATTTTTCGAAATTTACCTGTCTTTTTATATCCCATCCTGCATCTTTAATAGCTGGTGTTATGTATTTTACCTTGATGTCTTCTTCTGTCATAGATTTTTTATCAAGATCCATTATCCCAACTCCCTTTTAATCATTTTAAAAATAAAGGCTCAAATATTTGGATAAATATCTGAGCCTAATTTTTTTATTTATCCTTGTTATGAACTATTATAATACTTAATTTTAATTCATTCAAGGAAACTGAGTATATATTGTTTTTTTCTATCTTACAGGACATACTCCGCTATCGCAGCTTTCGTCGCCTATATCAAACTGTGTTTGAACCTTTTCGTATTTGTTAAGTAATGAAGGTATGAAAGGCTTCATTTCTTTAACTCTCTTTTCATATTCTTTTTTATCTATTTGTTCATAAGGTAGCAGGTCGTAGAAGTTATCATCTAATGATAAGAATGAAAGGGCTACTACATCGTCCCAATTGTTCCATACCCATTCTTCTACCTGATCCCATTCCTTATCTCTTACGTGTACTGTTATCGAGCAGTTGTGATCTACATAGTTTTCCATGAAAAGTTTATAATTTTCAAGTTGTTCTAAAGCAGATACATCATATTTTGTCTTTCCATTTGGTGATTTAACTGGAAATTCTATAACCTTAGTAGTACAGGTCTTTTCATCCTGTCCTACTTCTGGGAATATTGGATATTCTAATTCTTCACATACCTTTACTAAAGGATCGCTGGCATTTATTCTTACTCTCCTTATATAGTATTCAGAGTGAGAGTAGTGTACTCCACTTGATACAGTAGGTAGTTGAGATAAAGTACCTTCTGGTTTTACTGTAGTTACTAGAAGTGGTTTGCCCTCTCCTAATTCTTCGGCGTACTTATCTGCTTCTTCTCTTGCTACTTTCCTAAGCTTTCTTAGTACTCTTGCTTGCTCTTTGTGATTAAGATTTACAGCATTAACCATATCTTGCCATCCTGTTAGAGAGCACCCTGTTAGCTTGTCTCTTTGCTGTACAGCGTCCCAATCTGGAATCTCAAGTTCTACAGATGTCATTCTATATGCTGCTCTCACAGATAATCTTTGAGCATTTAATAGACCATCGTAGTCTAGTGTGCCATCTTCTTTTACAAAGGCAAATACATTTATAGTAGTAAGGTTACAAAGTCCATTTTTATCAAGAAGTATTTCTCCACAAGGATTAACACCATTCATGTTTTCTCTTCGTTTGCTACCAGCTTCTTCATTTACCCATCCCGGCTCTCCAGAGTATCTCATCTGTTCTATTTGCCAGTGTAGCTGTTCTCTAGAAGGTTTCTTTCGGTAGTAAATCGAGTTGTTGCTCATCTGTCTATGTACTATTTCCTTGTCTACTATCCACTGTCCATCTATTTGCTTGTAAAGGTTGTTTTTGGCTTCGATAGCTTCTTTATCATCTACATCTACAAGTACTATTTCAGCAGTTCTTCTTACGCCACCAACAACTACATTCTCTCCTATTATATTCGCTACATCAAGACAATCTATAGGTCTTAGTTTGATTCTCTTTTTGTCTTCTATGGCTCCTCGTTTCTTAAGAACCTTATCTGTCTTAATAAACATATTCTTAAGACTAGTGTGACCGCTTGCTGTGCCTCCGAAAGTCTTAAGTCTTTCACCTTTTGGTCTTACGTTATCGTAGTTAATTATAACAGTTTTTATGTTCCTATATTCATTGCTATGAAGTACATCAAAGAAGTGACCAAGGGATTGTACCCAACCTTCCTTGCTATCTCCTACAATGATTTTTACTGTATTATTATGCTGGAATTCTATACTTGTATTGTCTTCCCTTTCATCCATATCTATAGGTGTATAGTCTTCGTGAATGATTTCATAGTCTGTTCTAATCTTTGGTAGTTTAGCTACATCGTCTTTAAGAATTCTAACTCCAACTCCTGATCCTATCATAAGTAGATAGAATAAATCTCTAAAAGATTTAAATTTATCTATTACCGTGAATGCACAATTGTAGTTAGCCATAGGATAATTTTTAGCTACTGGAGTTCCACCAACCCAGAATGTTCTTCCTGATAAAAACTGTCTTAAATTAAAAATATTATCATATAATTCCTCTGCTTCGCTTTTAGTAGTTGGAACTAAACTGCAGTTGTATTCAACAGCTCTTTTAACTGTTTCCCACCAGTATTCTCTTCTTCTTTCCTCCGGCAACCATCTTGAATAAGTTCTGTAATAAACAAAGTTTCCAAGCTGCTGCATTGGAGTATCTCTGTGCTTGTACTTACTTAGAAATTCTTCTGTAAGTAGCTTTCCATCTCTTCTTTTTCTTGCATTTCTTGATTTGTCTCTTTCGTACCTATAAAGTATGTATCTTTTTGCTACATCTTTTCTAGGACTTGCCATAAGTTTGTCTTCTACCATATCCTGGATGTCTTCTACCGGTGTAGGACTTTCTTTTTTGGATACTATTTCGTGAATTTCTTCTGCTATTTTCTTTGCTACGTCTTCACTAACTCCTTCTTTTGTTTCCTTCATTGCTTTAATAATAGCATTTTCAATCTTTTCTCCGGTAAATTCTACTATGTCTCCTGTTCTTTTGATAATTTTCGCCACAGGGCACCTCCTATATATTGTGTTAAATCTTTATAAACTAAAAATAGTGACACAATATATTGTATCACTATAATAATAAATGTCAAATTTTTAAAACCATTTGGTCAAAGTCTAAAACCTTTGATATTTCAACATTTTACTTTTTGTAATGGTTTTTGTATTTTGTATATTCCTATGATTTCAACGGTTATAAATTTTTCAAAAAAATATTGTATTTATCCTAACCAGTTGATTATATTCTTCGTTTCTTTAAAGCATGGATTTTTCATAAAATCCTCTTCATATTTAGAAGAGCACATCATAGGATGTCTGCTTATGTATAATTCCCCTGATTTTATATATTCTTTTCTACTTTCTGCATGTTTACCCCATAGAAAATATTTTATATTTTTATTTTTTTCAGAGATGTATTCCAGTAAGTTCTCATTAAATTTTTCCCATATATCTTTATGGCTTCCTGGATTTCCTACTTCTACTGATAGGTAGGTGTTTAAGAGAAGAACTCCTTGATTTTCCCAACTTTTAAAAAGTTTATCTGGTGGAAGTATTTTAAACTCTCCTTTTTTAATTTCCTTTTGTATTTGGGAGAATTTTTTAATTTTTTTGTATTCAGAATATCCTCTGTATTCTTTATGAATAGATCTGATAATGTTTTTAAGAGAAACCTGTCTGAATTTTTCATTCCAAGAATGCAAATCTCCTACCTCGAAGGCTCTTCCCGTAGCTCTTCCTTTTTCAGGGTAAGGATCCTGTCCTAATATTATTACCTTAATTTCATTTAAATTATTCATTAAAAATCTTAAAACATTTTCCGGCTCCGGATTTATATTATCTCCTATTTTATCTTCTATTTCAAGTATTAAGTTATTATTTTTATTTAAAAACTCTTTCCAACTGGTGTGGTAGTTCTCCGGTATTAAGTTCATTAACGACTCCTTAATTCTTTTAATGTTTTTGAAATTAGTTTGAAATCTTCCCATGAATCTTTTTTAGCATTTGGATTTCTAAGTAAGTAGGCAGGATGAAGAGTAGGTATGAATTTTATTTTACCTTTGGTAAATATTCTTCCCCTATCCTTTGTAATTTTAATATCTTCATTTATTAATACTTTAGCTGATATAGAACCTAAGGATACTATAATTTTTGGTTTAATAATCTTAACCTGCCACCTCAAATATGGTAGACATTTCTCTATTTCTGATTCTTCAGGATTTCTATTTCCAGGCGGTCTACATTTAACTATATTGGTTATATATATTTCATCTCTTGTCAAATCAATAGCTTTTAGCATTTTATCAAGCAGGTGCCCAGCTTTACCTACAAAGGGTCTTCCTAACCTGTCTTCATTTGAGCCTGGTCCTTCTCCTACAAACATTAAATCCGTTTGTGGATTTCCTTCTCCAAATACAATATTTGTCCTATTTTCATGAAGTCTGCATCTATTACATTTAGAGCATATACTGTTTAACTGGTTTAAATCGTACATCTTATGCTCCCTTCCCTATTATTTTAGGACTGAACCGTAGTAGTTAAATAAATTTCCTCCGATAATCTTCTTTAAAGTATTTTCCGAATATCCTCTTCTTAAAAGTTCTTCAGTAACTTTTAAACTCTCTTTATGGTCTTTCAAAGTATCGTTCTGGCCTTGGGAGTTTAAAAATAAGTCACATAAATCAAATCCATAGCATACAGCATCTTCTCCTGCTTCCTTTATCATTTTTTCAATATGGTCGCAGAGCTTTGATATAGTTTGTTCTTCTTTATTCTGTGATACTATGCCTTTATAAGCATTTATTCCAATTACTCCCTTTCTTTCTCCTATAATTTTCATTTGCTCGTCTTTGAGATTTCTAGTCATATTGTTTATGTTTCTTGAATTAGAATGAGACGCCATAAATGGTTTTTCGGAATATTTTACAACATCTTCAAATCCTTCATCATTTAAATGACTCACATCGATAAACATTCCCATCTCTTCTGCTTTTTTTACTAATTCTATACCAAATGGAGTCAGTCCTCCTCTTATTCCTTCTTCTACATTTCCGAAATAGCTTCCATCAGCAGCAAAGTTTCTTCTACTCCATGTAAGACCTAACCCTCTAACTCCCATCTTATAAAATACTGTAAGAATATTTATGTCTTTTAATATAGGCTCTACTCCCTCTAAGGATATTAGAATACCAATTTTATTATCTTCTAATGCCTTATCCATATCTTTTTTAGAAGTTACAAGCATCAAGTCCTTACAACTCTCTACTTCTTCTGTTAATTCGACCACCTGATCCAGTGCTACTCTTAAAGCAAGTTCTGGAAGAAAGACGTCATCTCTACATATATAGCCCCTACTATGAAGTTGAATCCTGCCTTTTTAAAATCATCTAAAAATAGGTGTTCGATTATTTTCTTTTCACCTTTTCTCTTTCTTTCAAAAATTATACCCCCTAAATCCAAATGTGAATCTATTACAGTATTTTCTTTATGTAACTTTTCAGCTCTATTATAATAATCCATAAATCCTCCTTTTTATGCTATAAACATTCTTGCTATTAGCATATCTTTTATAGTTCTAGTTTTATACTCTACACTGCAACTGTCTAATAATTTTACTCCGGGATAAAACTTTGCTTTATATGCATCACCATGATTTTTGTATTGAATTTTCATTACTAGCTCATCAGGAATATCAATATTACATTTGTTAATCTTTTTTACTGCTTCTCTGGTTTTTTCTTGTATAAGATTTACTGCATCCTTACTGTTTAAACTAAGGACTCCACTTCCCTCTCCTTCTTTAACAGAAGCCGTTATGATACAATCGTTAAAATCTTTAGCGCTTTCACAAATCATTTTATCTCCTGTAATCATAATTACCGGTACTCCAAAACTTGCTGCGGCGTAAGTATGGAGTAAATATTCCGAACATAATCTATCGTTAATCTCAATTTTCGTAAGATTAGTATTCATAGTGTGGGATAGGGGGTTACCATTTTCTGAACCAGCTGTATGGTATCCAACAAAAATTGCTCCATCAAAACTATTGTCCAACCCATCTACCATAGAGTAAGGTCCTCCTGACCAACCTCTAAATACTTTAACCTTTTCCGGAAGCATTTCTATATCAAGATTTCTTCCAGTTTCATGGGCATCTTTAACAACTATCTCTTCAACTCCTTCTTCAATTAAAGCTTCACATACGGCTTTTACCTCTTTAGTCATCTGAATAGCTGCTCTGTCGTATTCTTTATGATCCCATTTTGTCTCTTCCCATGAGGATACTCCTGCGCACCCTTCCATATCAGCGCTAATAAAAATTTTCATGTTATTCATCTCCTATTCTTAATTCTTCATCTAAAACTATACCTTTTGATATAATATTTGTGTCTCCAACTAAATGCAAATTCCAAGTATTACCGTCTTTAATTACTTTAACGTCTAATACACCTCCTGGAACTTCAACTCTTATTAAATCCCTTGTTATCTGGCTCTTAATATATGCCACTAAAGCAGTCGAAGCCGATCCTGTTCCGCAGGCAAGAGTAAATCCCTCTACTCCTCTTTCGTAAGTTTTTACTAGAATATATTCTCCATTTACAATTTCATAGAAATTTACATTTGCACCCTTGGGAAATTTTTCCCAAAACCTCAAATTTTTTGCAATATCTACTAGGTCATCTACTGAAGTGTTTTGTAAGTTTTTATATTCGATCATACAGTGAGGTAGAGGAGGATCTCCTAATTCTACATAAGATACACTTAAGTTTTGCTCTTGATATTTAAAACTCATTTCTATTTCAATCAGGGTTGGATTATTTAGTTTTACGGAAACTTTTCTATTATCAATAACTTCACCTTCTACTATGCCTGAAGTAGTCTCTATCTTCATTTTTCCTCTTGCTATATTATTGATATCAGCATATCTTACTATGCATCTAGCACCATTTCCACACATTTCTCCTATACTTCCATCAGCATTGTAGAATCTCATTTTAAAATCAGCTGAATCCGAGTTTTCTACAACCATAAATCCATCTGCCCCTATAGAAATTCTTCTAGTACACAATCTTTTCGCTATTTTTTCTAATTTTTTAGGGGTAAATTTTTTATGTCTATTGTCTACAATAATAAAATCGTTGCCTAGGCCTTGCATTTTTGTATATTCAAAATTCATATAAATCTCCAGTATTATATTTATTTTTATTAATAATAATGTTAATATTGCTTAAATCTTAAAATTATTATATCATTTAATCTAAACAATTCAATTAAATTTGAAGGGTTTTTTAGTATTACTCTTTTTAAAGGGTCGAGGAGGACTATTATGATAGAAAAAAAAGAAAATATTTTATATTTTGATGGCTGTAATGCATTAGATTTGATCGAAGAATACGGAAGTCCATTATATGTTTATTCGGAAAATATTATACTTTCAAAAATTAATGAGATTAAATCATCTTTTTTAGATAAATATGAAAATACAAGAGCTGCTTATGCTGGCAAGGCTTTTTTAACTAAATATATGTGTAAATTAATAGAAAGAGAAGGATTATGCTTAGATGTAGTTTCTGGTGGAGAATTGTATACGGCAATTAAATCTGATTTTCCCGGGGAAAGAATTGAATTTAATGGTAATAATAAATCTTTAGAAGAACTAGAGATGGCTTTAGATTACAAAATAGGTAGGATTATAGTGGATAATGTTTATGAGCTTGATTTAATAATAGAGCTTTGTCGTGAAAAGAATTCCACCGTTGATTTGCTTTTTAGAATTACTCCTGGCGTAATGTCCGAAACTCACGAATATATAACTACTGGTAAAAAAGATTCGAAATTTGGGATTCCTTTAGATGAAAATATTTTATATCCAGCAATTGAAAAAGCATTGAAATCAAAATACGTTAATTTTCTAGGATTTCATTATCACGTAGGCTCTCAACTTCATGACAACACATCCCATCTTGGAGCACTGAATGTTATTTTAAGTTTGATTAAAGAAACAAATAAAAGATTTGATTTTAATATAAAAGAATTTAATATGGGTGGAGGTTTCGGAATAAAATATACTGATAAAGATAATCCTAAGAGTATATCTTATTTTGTAGATCCTATTATGAATAGGTTGGAAGACTTTTGTAATAATTTAGGTATAACAAGACCTGCAGTTGTTATGGAACCTGGTAGATTTATCGTCGGAGAAGCGGGAATTCAACTTTACACTATAGGCAGCATCAAAGAAATTCCTGATGTTAGAACTTATGTATCCGTGGACGGAGGTATGACTGATAATATACGTCCTGGATTGTACCAGGCTGAGTATGAAGGTATTATTGCTAACAGAGTTTCCGAAAGCAAGGATACCTTAGTTTCAATTAGCGGTAAATGCTGTGAATCCACAGATATATTAATTAAAAACATCTATCTTCCTAATCCACAACCTGGAGATATTCTAGCAGTTCTTTCAACAGGAGCTTACGATTATTCTATGGCTAATAATTACAATAAAATTAGAATCCCTCCCGTTGTAGTTGCAAAAGATGGAGAAAGCAAACTAATAGTAAAGGGTCAATCCTATGAAGACCTGATATCTAGAGAATTTTATTAATTTATTTTGAACATAAAAATAAAGGTATAAGCCTATCAAAAGCTTATACCTTTTTATTGTCTTGGTAGCGGGGGAAGGATTCGAACCAACGACCTCCGGGTTATGAGCCCGACGAGCTACCAACTGCTCTACCCCGCGGTATTAAATTTAAATAATCTAGCGACGACCTACCTTCCCAGGAGGTCACCCTCCAAGTATTATCAGCGCTAAAGGGCTTAACTTCTGTGTTCGGGATGGGAACAGGTGTGACCCCTTTGCTATTGCCACTAGATT
>Ga0182236_100282_pt1 | contig 13082 bp, 13 predicted proteins | sample hydfratesGB_TF_A_FD_132422 | JGI IMG/M metagenome (GOLD analysis project Ga0182236, IMG submission 132422) | Subsurface microbial communities from deep shales in Ohio, USA - hydraulic fracturing test GB_TF_A | ecosystem: Environmental > Aquatic > Deep subsurface > Shale gas/oil reservoir >... | reverse complement strand
TATTTATACTGTTTGCGTCACCACCGGAAAAAGATTTAGAGTGGAGTGATAAGGGAGTAGAAGGTGCTAACCGTTTCTTAAATCGTGTCTGGCGCTTTGTAACAGAAAATCTTGAACTGATCAAAAATGAAGACGCTGAAGTTAATGCTGACAGTCTGGATCAAGATGAAAAAACACTTTATCGGACAATGCATGTCAGCATTAAAAAAGTAAGTGAAGATGTTGGAGAGAGATTGAACTTCAATACAGCAATTAGTGCAATTATGGAGTTAACAAATGCAGTTTATTCTTACTTAAATGACCGCAGTGCTGAAGAAACTAATACTGCCTTAATTAAAGCAGCTGCAGAAAATATTATTCTTTTACTGGCTCCATTTGCTCCGTTTATTACCGAAGAACTCTGGCAGCAGCTTGGACATCAGGAAAATGTTCATGCAGCTCAGTGGCCGGAATATAAAGAGGAAGCTCTAAAAAAGGATGAAATTACAATTGTCATCCAGGTTAATGGTAAGGTAAGAGATAAGATTAATATTGCTGCAGATGTTTCTGAAGAAGAAGTAAAAGCCAGGGTTATGGAGGAAGAAAAGATTCAGTCCTATCTTGAGGATGGAAATTTAGTTAAAACAATTTATATTCCAAAGAAATTAGTCAACCTGGTAATTCAGTAAAACGTAGAGGTACCGTGTACCATCCGAATCGTGTCGAAATAAGTCGAAAATATAATAAATGAATTCTAGCTCCTGGGAACTTATCGGATATTCAGTTTCCAGGAGTTTGCTTATTGATAATTGTTGTTTATAAACTTGATAAATTAGCTATTAATTAACGAAATCTGTTGACTTTGAAAATCGTTTTCAGTATAATGAAGTTAGGACAGAAGAAATTATAATAATTTATAATTAATTAGGTGAAACTTTTGTTTTATCAGATGAGTTTAAAAAAGCAGCAGGAGGGAAAAATTAATGACTCTAGTTGATATGACACATGGAAATAAATTTATTATAGATAAAATTGAGGATAAGGATACCCGTTTACAGGCTTTACGTTTTGGAATCAGTGAAGGTTCAGAAATTGAATGTGCAGGTTTGATGCCCGGTGGTCCTGTAATCTTAAAAAAGAACTTACAGGAAATTGCCATTGGACGCCGAACTGCCGAAAAAATAAGTGTTAAGAAAAAAGGAATGATTTAATTGAGTCACTGCGGTCAAACAGAGATTGATACTGAACTGCAGGCTGATAAAAAGATAGTACTGGCTGGAAATCCGAATGTAGGTAAATCAATATTCTTTAATTACCTCACAGGTATTTATGTCAGTGTTTCTAATTATCCCGGGACTACCCTTGATATCAGCAGCGGCAAAATGGGTGATGCAGCTGTTTATGATACTCCAGGAGTTTATGGAGTCGGTTCCATAAATGATGAGGAAAGAGTAGCCAGGGATATTATTATGTCTGCAGATATTATAATTAATGTTGTTGATGCAAGTCATCTGGAGCGAGATTTATTTTTAACACAGCAGCTAATTGATCTTGATAAAAAAATGATTGTGGCGTTGAATATGATGGATGAGGTGGAAAAAAACAATATTTCTATTGATCTTGAAGCTCTGGAAAAAGAACTAGGTGTCCCAGTTTTTCCAACAACTGCTGCCAAACATAGAGGTTTGGATAAACTTAAGCAGTCAATTGAGCGGGCGGTAAAAGGGAACACTATTTTTGCTGAAAATCCGGAATTGGAAAAAGAACTGAAAGATATTGAAGCTGAGACTGAAAATAGAGCTGATGCCTTAATGATTTTAGAAGAAGATGAAAATATTCGCGGCCAGTATTCCAGGCTAAAATCTGCTCCAGAATTAAGAGAAGTAATTTATACCTCTCGCCGTCAGCGGGTGGATCAGATTACTGATCGAGTTTTAAGTTATGATGAAAATGCAAGTCAGCTGGCAAGAAAAATTGGTGCTTATATGTTAAAACCGGTGACAGCTATTCCGATGCTCTTAGTGCTCTTATATTTAATTTATCAATTTATCGGAGTTTTTATTGCTCAGACAGTTGTTGGAGTTACGGAAGAATTAATTTTTGTTGAAAATTATGAGCCTTTTGTCCGTAATATAATAGCAAATACTATTGGACTGGAAAACTTTGTTGGTCAGCTTCTGGGAGGAGAATATGGAATTTTAACTATGGCGGTAACCTATATCTTTGGATTACTTTTACCACTGGTAGCCGGTTTTTACTTTTTGCTTTCTATTCTGGAGGATTCCGGTTATTTACCAAGAATTGCAGTGCTTATGGATCGCCTGCTGCAGAAAATTGGTCTTAATGGTCGGGCAATTATTCCCATGCTTTTAGGTTTTGGCTGTGTAACCATGGCCACCATTACCACCAGACTGCTGGGAACAAAAAGAGAGAGAATTATTTCTATTTTTCTTCTGGGACTGGCAATTCCCTGTTCGGCCCAGCTTGGTGTAATAGCAGGCTTAATAGCACAACTTGATGTCTTTTACATCTTAGTTTATGTACTGACAATTTTTGCAGTTTATGTTCTGGCTGGAACTTTTTTGAATAAGGTTCTACCGGGAGAATCGAGTGACTTATTAATTGATTTACCCCCAATCAGGCTGCCGGATCTAAAAAATGTCTTTAATAAAACTTATCAGCAGACAGCAGCCTTTGTTAAAGAGGCTGGGCCAATTTTTGTTTTGGGTGCTGCACTGATTACTGTAATGCAGAAAACAGGTCTGCTGGCCCTGATTACCCGGGGAGCAGAACCAATAACAGTTAACTGGCTTGGACTGCCGGCAGAAACAGCAACCGCCTTTGTGATGGGGATTATCAGGCGTGATTTTGGAGCAGCTGGTTTAACTTCAATTGCTCTAACACCAGTCCAGATAACAATTTCTTTAATTACTTTAACTTTATTTGTACCCTGTATTGCAGCGATGATGATTATGATTAAGGAACGAAACTTTAAAGAGTCAGTTTATATCTGGTTTGGAAGCTGGATTACTGCTTTTATTACAGGTGGACTTGTTAATTTACTGATTTTTTAATAATTTTGGACTGCCTGGATTTATATTGAAGTACCGATTGCAAGCTTATAATTAATTACTCTACTTTTAATTATTCTGGCAGTTTAAGAGGGAAGAAGGTGTTTTAGGATGGATAATTGTGATTTAAATATTCAACCAGAAGAGGATAAGAAAATTGTCTGTCCCACCTGTGGTTATAAAATGAAGGAATTTAAGAAAATTAAATGTCCCCGCTGTAATAGTTATTTATTAAAAAAATGTTCTGAATGTGATAAGTGTTCTTTATTTTAGCTTCAATTTTTGGTAAAATAGATTAGCATTGTTTTGAATCAAAATTTTCTATAAGGAAAGAGTGGTTATAGATGAAAGAAAAAGCCAGAGTAATTAAAAAAGAAGATGGTCAAAGTCTGGTTCAAATTATAAGGACTTCTGCCTGCAGCCACTGTGACGAAAAGTGTATGCTGGCTGATGATTCACATGAGGTAGAGGAAATGGAAGTTTTAGTTAATGATCCAATTGGAGCAGAAGTTGGAAGTACAGTTGAACTAGAAATGGGTGCTCGCCCAATTTTATTTTCTGCCCTTGTTGTTTATTTACTTCCTTTAGTGGCGATTATAGCTGGTTATTTTGCCGGCAGCAGCTGGTTGACTAGTATCATTACTAATGCAGAAATAGCAGGAATTATTGGATCGGGATTAGGATTTTTACTATCATTTGCCTCACTCAAATTTTTTGATAAAAAAGCGGGATCTAAAAGTTATTTCCATCCCGAGATAACAAGAGTTGTAACTCAGAATGGTTTTTATTTTGAAAGTTAATTATAAATAAATTTTGAAGGTGATCAGGTGGCAGCAGATAACAAAGCAATTATTAATGAAGATAGTTCAACTAAAAAGGTAATATTTAAGCTTGCCTGGCCTGTAATAGCCGAACATTCTCTGGCAACAATTACCCATATTGTTGATATGATGATGGTTGGTAGGCTGGGTGCTTCTGCTGTGGCTGCAATTGGTTTAACCATGCAGCCTGTATTTTTTTCTACTGCTCTGGCCTCAGCTCTGGGGGTAGGAACCACCGCTTTAGTTTCTCGTTTCACAGGTTCAAATGAAAATAATAAAGCTGCTTCAGTTCTGCAGCAGTCGGTTTTACTTTCTATTATTTTTTCCTTAGTCTTTGCCGCTATTTTTTATTTTTTTGCGCCTGCTTTATTAATTTTCATGGGGGGAGAGGCAGAGGTGATCAGGTTAGGAACGGGTTACTTAAGAGTGATGACCCCTGGCTTTGTATTTATGGTGCTTGCTTTTATTGTAACTGCTGCTTTAAGGGGTGCAGGAGAAACTAAAACTCCAATGAAGGTTAATATTGTAGTTAATATTTTAAATATTGTGGGTAACTATCTTTTAATTTTTGGTAATTTTGGCTTTCCCCGCCTGGGAGTAAATGGTGCAGCTCTGGCAACTACTATTGCCAGATCAATCGGAGGTATTATTTTGCTGGCACTGACTTTTTCTGACTACAGTGTTTTGAAAATGAAAATAAAAGGTTTCTTTAAATTTGATGTTGAGCTGACTAAACGAGTTTTGAAAATTGGCATTCCAACTGCAATGGAAGAATCGGTCAGAAGATTAGCTCAGCTTTTATTTATTAGAGTCATAGCCTCTCTGGGAACTACTTCTTTTGCTGCTCACCAGATTTCCTTAAATGCAGAATCTATTTCCTATATGCCGGGTTTTGGAATTGCAGTTGCAGCCACTACAATTGTTGGTCAGAACCTTGGTGCCAGAAATCCTAGAGGTGCAGAAAAGGGAACATTTGAAGCCTGGAAAATTGGTTCAATAATTATGGGTTCTATGGGAATAATATTTTTGATTTTTCCGGAACAGTTAATTAGATTATTATATACCGCTGACCCAGAAATTATCTCCAGAGCCGCTTTGAATTTAAGAATAATTGCTTTAGCTCAGATTCCAATGGGCACCCACTTTATTTTTTCTGGTGCTCTAAGAGGAGCTGGAGATACAAAAGCAGTATTCTATTCTACAGCTATTTCGACCTGGTTTTTTCGCCTTGTTCTTGGCTATATTTTAGTGCATCCGCTGGGACTTGGTCTGGTTGGTGCCTGGACTGCTATGGTTATTGACTGGACAGTTCGAGGCAGCTATGTCTTTTATCGATTTAAAAAGGAAAAGTGGAAATTAATAGACGTTTAGATATTGTCTGAATATTTTTACTTTTTTAAATAACTTGCAATTTTTCCGATTCAGCTATATAATTATAAAAAATAAGATTTATGATATAATAAATTAAATCCATTGAATGAGAGAGTAAAAATAATTTTGCTTTACAGCAAGTCGGAACAGCTGGAAGTCCGATAAGTAGATTATTTTGAAGCGCACTCAGGAGGAGCTCTTCTGAAATTAGTAGGTAGAGACGTTGAACGCGTTAAGTTTTAGAGTGGTCAGTTATTGACTGGCAACTAGAGTGGTAACACGGGTAATTCCTCGTCTCTTATTTGATAAGAGAGCGGGGATTTTTTAGTTTATATTGTTTTATGCAGGTGATAAGTTTTTTAATTAAAAATTTTAGTAATTTAAATTATTAAAGCAGCTTAGAGCAGTAAGTAGGGACGAAAATTTATTAAATGCCAGAGAGAATTCAAGGAGGAGATTATTATGGCTTATAACTTAAAGGGAAGAAATTTTTTAACACTAAAAGATTTTTCTAAAGCAGAAATTAATTATCTATTAACCCTATCAGAAGATTTAAAGGCCAAAAAAAGAGCAGGAATCAAAGGGGATAATCTGGCTGGAAAGAATATTGCTTTAATTTTTGAAAAACCATCTACCAGAACTAGATGTGCCTTTGCTGTTGCAGCAAAAGATGAAGGTGGAATGCCCGAGTATCTGGGCAAAAATGATATTCAGTTAGGCAAAAAAGAAACTGTGGCTGATACAGCCAGAGTCTTAGGAAGAATGTTTGATGGAATAGAATTTAGAGGTTATGAACATCAGACAGTGGAAATTCTGGGAGAATACGCAGGAGTTCCTGTCTGGAATGGACTGACCGATCTTTACCATCCAACCCAAATTCTGGCTGATTTTTTAACTTTAAAAGAAAACTTCGGTAAGTTAGAAGGTTTAAATCTAGTTTACACTGGTGATGGCCGCAACAATATGGCTAATTCTCTGATGGTCGGTTCAGCAATTATGGGGGTAAATTATACTATTGTTGCTCCAGAAGAACTCTGGCCTGAGAAAGATCTGGTGGCAGAATGCAGAGAACTTGCAGCAGCATCAGGGGCTGAGATTAAGCTAATCGCTGATGTAAAAGCAGGGGTTAAAGGGGCAGATGCAATTTATACTGATGTCTGGGTTTCTATGGGTGAGGAATCTGAATTCGAAAAAAGAATCGAGCTTTTAACTCCCTATCAGGTAAATATGGACATGATAAAAATGACAGAAAATCCTGAGGTTATATTTTTACACTGCCTTCCTGCCTATCATAATCTAGAGACAGAAAATGGACAAAAAATATATGATGAATATGGATTAGAGGAAATGGAAGTTACAGAAGAGGTATTTGAAAGTGAATATTCTAAGGTTTTTGATGAAGCAGAAAATAGAATGCACACAATAAAAGCTGTCATGACAGCTACATTATAAGGGGTGGTTGAGATGATGACAGCAGTGAGCAGACAGTGTAAATATACATGTAGACAGGGAGTTTTAGCTGATGCAGAGGAAATTCATATTTTAATGCAGCAGGCTTTTGCGGATTATGCAACGAAAAAGAAAGAGCAGAATGATCAGGAAAAAGTTATTAATTCGGCTCTACAGGAAGAACTTCAGGCTGTAAAAGCAGACTTAAAAGATAATATAGTAATGGTTCTTAGTGATGGTGAGCAAATAATTGCCTCACTCAGGCTGGAAGAGATTAGTGAACATCGCTATCTCCTAAAAAGATTTGCCGTTTCTCCTGATTATCAGAATCAGGGTCTGGGAACCATGCTTTTTCAGCAGGCGGTTGAGAAATTAAATGAGTTAAATGCTCAGTATCTTCAACTTTATTCTTCTCTGGAAAATGAAAAATTAATATGTTTTTATCAGGGGCTCGGTTTTAATTGTCTGGAAACAGATCACAGCAAAGGTTATGAGCGAGGTCACTGGGTAAAAGCAATTAAATAAATTTGTCGAAATTCCCTCGACAAACTTCATTTTAAATAATTAAATGTTATTTAAGAATGGAGAAGTAAGAAACCCACTCTGTTTTGTGAGCAGAGTGGGTTTCTTATTTTAGACAACCTTTTAAAAGGAATTAGCAAGTATTTCGAGAATTAATATTATTAGAATGCTTAAAGTCTGGAGGAACTAAAATGAATAAGCAAAAATTATTGGCATCTATTCCGGCTATAAATGATTTTTTAGCAGCAAAAAAGGCAGAAAAAATCATAAAAAAATATTCACGAGCCAGGTTTTTAAAAATTCTACGCAAAGAGCTTGAAGAAATACGAGAAATGATACTTACAGAAGAAGTAGAGATTGCTCAAAAGAAATTGGAAGTTAGTGAAGTTTTAAATTCAGTTTTAAAAAAGCTGGAATCAGAAGAGGAAAAAGGAGTTAAAAAAGTGATCAATGCTGGAGGAGTCATTCTCCATACCAACCTTGGTCGTTCGCTGCTGGCTGAAAACGCTTTAAAAAAAGTTGAAGAAGTTGCAGGGGAATATTCTACACTGGAATTTGATTTAGAGAGCGGCAGTAGAGGTTATAGATACAATAGAATTAAACAACTGCTCAGTGATTTAACAGGAGCAGAGTCTGCTGTGGTGGTTAATAATAATGCAGCAGCTGTTATGCTGGTTTTGAAAACTATTGCAGAAGACAAAGAGGTAATTATTGCCAGAGGTGAAATGGTAGAGATTGGAGGTTCTTTTCGGGTGCCCGAAGTTATGGAGAATAGTGGAGCAATCTTAAAGGAAGTTGGTTCCACAAATAAAGTGTATCTAAAGGATTATCTAACTGCAGTTGGTGAAAAAACAGGAGCCCTGCTTAAAGTTCACACCAGTAATTATCGTATTCAGGGCTTTACTCATTCTGTCAGTGCAGAGGAGATGGTTGAAGCAGCACATCAGCATGACTTACCTGTAATTGAAGATCTGGGAAGCGGTATCTTATTTGACCTTTCCGAATATGGTCTTCCCGGGGAACCAACTGTTCAGGAAGGGATTGCAGCAGGCATTGATATACTGACCTTTAGTGGAGATAAATTACTGGGTGGACCACAATCTGGAATTATTGTTGGCCGCGATAAATATATTTCTCAGATTGAGCATCATCCTTTGATGCGGGCTCTACGGGTTGATAAGATGACCCTGGCTGCTTTAGAGGAAACTTTAAAACTATATTATAATCTGGAAGAAGCTCTACAAAAAATTCCTACCCTAAAAATGCTTACAGAAAAAGCGGAAAAAACTAAGATCAGAGCAGAAAAGCTGAAAGCTAAAATTGAGTCTCCAGCTGGTGTCAATCTTAAAATAATTGAATCAGAAGCGAAGGTCGGGGGTGGTGCTTATCCCATGAGTACCTTTAAAAGTTATGCCCTGGCAGTTGATACAGGGAATCTGAGCACTGATAAATTTGTCTATAGACTCAGACAGTTAAAAACTCCTGTAATTGCTAGAATTCAAGCTGGAGAAGCAATTTTTGATTTAAAAACGATATCAGAGAAGCAGCTTGATCAGCTGGCTTTTTCAATAAATAAAATACTGGCAGAGGTGTTTTAAGTGAGAAAAAATTTAATAATTGGTACTGCAGGACATATAGATCACGGTAAGAGTACTTTAATCAAAGCCCTGACTGGAGATAAGACCGACAGGCTGGATCAGGAAAAAGCAAGAGGAATTTCGATAGAAAATGGTTTTTCCCATCTGGAAAACGAAAAGACTAGAGCAGAAAATTTGAAACTGGGAATTGTTGATGTACCAGGGCATGAAAAATTTGTTAATAAAATGCTTTCTGCTGCAGCCGGGGTTGACCTGGCACTGATAGTAGTGGCAGCAGATGAGGGGGTAATGCCTCAGACTAAGGAACATCTGGCTATACTGGATCTGATGGGAGTAAAAAAAGCAATTATTGTACTGACTAAAATTGATCTGGTGGACAGGGAGTGGCAGCAGTTAATAGAATTGGATTTAAGAGATCATTTTAAAAATAGCTTTGCAGAAACTGCAGAAGTTATCAGAGTATCTTCTACAAAAGAAGAAGGGATTAATGAACTTAAAGAATTAATAATCAAAACTACCTTAAGAATGGATCAGCAGCAGAGATCAGAAATTATTTATTTTCCAATTGATCGAGTTTTCAGTCTCAAAGGTTTAGGAACAGTGGTGACTGGAACATTATTTGGTGGTCAGCTTAAGGCAGGCGATGAACTAAGTCTTTATCCAGCAGAAAAAAGATTAAAAATCAAAAGTTTAGAAAGCCACGGCCGTGAGGAACAGCGGGCCAATGCCGGCAGCAGGGTAGGAATCAATATCAGTGGAATGGATAAATCAGAAATTAAAAGAGGGGACATTATTGCTGAGCCGAATTCTCTTTTGAAAAGCAAATTTTTTGAGGGAGAACTCAGGCTATTAGAAAATCTTAATTTTAAAGTAAAAAATGGAGATCAGATTCATTTTCATACTGCAGCTTTAGAAACAAGAGGAAGAATATATTTATATAATAAAAAGGAAGCTTTTCCGGGAGAAAAAGTTTATATTACATTAATACTTGAAAAAGCAGCAGCTCTGGTTTTTAAGCAAAAATTTGTATTAAGACGTAATTCTCCTCTGACCACAATTGGTGGGGGAGAAATTTTAGAACTGGATCCTCCTCCCAGGCGGAAAATTGACGACAGCAGAATTGTAAATAGATTAAAAGAACTAAAAAATGCCTCTATGAAAAGAGTAGTTGAATTATTTATTGAAAATAATCAAAATGAACCGGTAAAAATAGAGTCATTAAAAAAGAAAAGTACTTTAAAATATAAAAGTTTAAAAGAAATTTTAAACGAACTGACTGCTGAGGAAAAAATTTTGGAGTTGATTACTGAAAAAAGTTATATTCATCAAAGAAAGCTAAAACATGTAGAAAGAAAAATATTGAAGATTGTCTCTGATTACCATCAGAAATACGGTTTAAAACCGGGTATAAAAAAAGAAGAACTTCGTTCCCGTCTGGATTTTAAATTAAAGAGAAAAGAATTAGATTCTTTACTTCAGTCATTATATAATAAAGAGCTTCTAAAAGAAAAAAACAATTTAATTGCTCACAGTAGTTTTCGAATAAAACTGAGTCCTGAAATGAAGGAGATTAAGGATAAAGTTATCAAAAAATATAAAAAGCATCTTTTTTCTCCACCTACCAGAACAGAGATAATTAATAATTATCAACTTGAAGAAGAATTATTTAATTATCTAGAAAATGAAGGGTTTTTAATTCGTCTTTCTTCAGAATTATATTTTCACATTAGTGTATTGGCTAAACTCAAAAAAATGTTAAAAGATTATTTTAGAGAAAATGACTGTATTGATCTGGCTGAATTCAGGGATTTAATTGGCAGCAGCAGGCGTTATGCTTTACCGCTGCTGGAAAAAATGGATCAAATTAAAGTTACTAAAAGAGTAGAAGATCATCGTTATTCAGGAGAAAATTTGGAGATTTGATTTTTAAAATTTTAGGTATCTAAATAGAAATCTTAATTTTACTCTAACTGCTTGAATAACTGGAAATATCATGTTAAAATTATAAGAGAAAATATTTGGGAGTGGCTGTGTCCATGGTGGACATCCTGGACTTCAAATCCAATGGCAGGCAGGCGGACCTGTCTGTGGTGGGTTCGATTCCCACACGTTCCCGCCATTTTGTCTGCAGTCTGAAGACTGTGGTTTATTTTTATTTTCTATTATATTACAAAATATAGGGAGTGGGAGAACTATTATGTATGGACTGGTGCTGGAAGGTGGTGGAGCCAAAGGTGCTTATCATATCGGTGCTCTTAAGGCTCTCAACGAACTAAATATTGAAATAGATGCAGTTGCTGGCACTTCCATTGGAGCAATGAATGGAGCAATGTTTGTCCAGGACAAATTAAATATTGCCTATGATTACTGGTATAATATTTCTACTGCTAAAGTACTGGATATAGAAGATAAATATTTATCTGAACTTTAAAATTTAAGCATCAATCAGAATAATTTATCATATTTTATAAATAAAGCCAAAGAAGTGCTGCAGAATCGTGGTCTTGATAATTCTTTTTTAAAAGAAATTCTGGAAGAAAATATTGATGAAGAAAGTTTAAGAAATTCTAAAATTGATTTTGCTATAGTTACCCTATCTTTAAGTGATTTAAAACCACTTGAACTATTTATAGAAGATATTCCCAGAGGTAAAGTGGTAGATTATATTATGGCCAGTTCTTATTTGCCTGCATTTAAAATGCAGCGGATAGATGGTAAAATTTTAATAGATGGTGGCTTTTATGAAAATCTACCTCTTAAAACTCTTCAAAATAAAGGGTATAAAAAAATTATAGCAATTAGAACTTATGGGCTGGGAGATATAAAGAAACAGACTGACCAGGATAAAGAATTGATATTTATTAACCCCAGTCAGGAACTGGGAAGAATGCTTAATTTTGATCAGCAAAATGCACGCGAAAATATTAAAATGGGTTATTATGATACGATGAAGTACTTTAAAAATTTAAGTGGAAGTAAATATTATTTGAATATCGAAAAAGATGAAGAATATTTTATAAACTACTTATTGAATCTTGATCAAAATATTATCAGGAGACTTTTAAAGCAGTTGTCACTGGGAGAAGAACCATATCTTCGTTCTTTTTTTGAAAATTTGATTCCAAAATTGGTCAATTTATTAGAAATAAATTATCAGGCAAGTTATACTGTAATTGTAACCCGATTATTGGAGGAACTGGCAGCTCATTTGAAAATTGATAGATATCAGATTTATAGTTTTGAGGAATTGTTGGAGAAAGTCAGAGAAAATTATCAACAAAATAATAAAAGCTTTGCCAGAAAACTGCCCTCATTTATCAAAACCAGTAATTTGCTGCCCGGTCAATTAAAAGAGGATCTTCTTTTAGATGTTGCTGAGGAGTTATTTATTCAAAGAGGGGAAAGTAGATTTAATAAATGAAAAACTTAGAACACTAAGAAGTTAAAATATAAGTTATAAGCGAAAATTTTAGTAATAATTAATATATTTATAAAGGGGTTAACTGAATGAGTGCACTATTAATTGGTATTGCAGGAGGAACTGCATCAGGAAAAACAACACTTGCAAGAATTTTAAAAGATTCTTTTCAGGATGAAGTTACTATCTTAAAACATGATTATTATTATTATGACCGCAGTCATTTTAAGGTAGCAGATCATAAAATCAATTTTGATCATCCGGATTCTTTTGAGACTGAGCTGCTGGTAGAACAGCTGCAGGATTTAAAGGAGGGCAAAACAGTAGCAAGACCTGTATATTCCTATAAAACAAATGAGCGGCTAGAAAAGAAAAAAGCAGTAAAGCCAGCACCAATTATTATTGTTGAAGGTATTTTAATCTTTCATTATGAGACTTTAAAGAATCTTTTTGATTTAAAAATTTATGTAGATACAGATGCTGATATCAGGCTGCTCAGAAGAATCAGCAGAGATATTAAAGAAAGAGATAGAACCTTTGAATCTGTTAAAAATCAGTATTTAAAAACTGTAAAACCGATGCATCAAAAATTTGTAGAGCCGAGCAAATATCAGGCAGATATAATTATCCCTCATGGTGGTTTAAATGAGATAGCAAATGATTTAATCATAAAAAAAATTAAAGATCACTTGCAACAAATTTAATTAATAGCAGCTCAGGCTGCTATTTTTTTATATTAAATGTAAAAAAATTACAGGAAATCTAAATTTTATCTCGAATAAGGTCTTAGGAGGTGTTTTTATGTTTAAAAATAAAAAAGTAATTTTTATTTCAGTTATTGGGCTGCTGCTGT
>Ga0182236_100276_pt1 | contig 13202 bp, 11 predicted proteins | sample hydfratesGB_TF_A_FD_132422 | JGI IMG/M metagenome (GOLD analysis project Ga0182236, IMG submission 132422) | Subsurface microbial communities from deep shales in Ohio, USA - hydraulic fracturing test GB_TF_A | ecosystem: Environmental > Aquatic > Deep subsurface > Shale gas/oil reservoir >... | reverse complement strand
CTTGTAATTAGAGTATATCACTTTCAAACTTTTTCTCCAATTCTGTTAGGGGGCTATATAGTTTTAGTGTGGAAGCTACTCGATATTTTTAAAAAAAGTGAGATAGTAGAAAAAATTATCTTATCATTCGGCTAATTTTATGATATGATTTTCATAGTATAAACCTTCATTATTGTTTTCTGTTTGTTGCTATTCAATTATACCAAAAACGGGAGTTTTATGCTATTTTTTTGCTAAATAATATTGAAATGGTGAATTGCAAGTTGCAATTCACCATCTTTAATTAATCTCAAAAAATATTGACAAAAGAAAAAATATGATTTATTATGTGTATATACAAGTGTTATTGATTATTTGAATAAATAGAAAGAAAAGAAAGGAAAAGTAGATGTCAGAAATAAAAGATGAATTAAATAACTGTTTATATTTTACTTCAAATAAGCTTTCCAGAATGATTGGAAAAATGGCAGAGCAAGAATTTAAAATAACTCGACTTTCGCCAACATATGCCTTTTTGCTAAGTATTGTCAATAAAAAAGAAGGTATAGTCCAAAAAGAAATCGGCGAAATACTGCATATGTCATCTTCTACTATAACCAGATTTATAGATAAATTAGAAAATAAAAATTTATTAAAAAGAGTTAAAAAAGGGAAAAATTCTCTAATTTATCTAACAGAAAAAGGAAAGCAAAAGCAGGCTGAAATTGATCAAGCTTGGGACAATTTGCACCAGCGATATGAAAAAATTATTGGCCCAAAAGAGGCAGAAATAGTGGAAAATATAAATAAAATAAGTAATCAGATTGAAAAAGAAGTTAAATAATCTTCTTTTTAATTTACACTTGTATGTACAACTAACTAATGAGTGATTTTATTAACTAATTAATAATAATTTAAGAAAGGTTTGATTAAGATGGAAAATGAAGTAATTAAGACAATTAAAAATCGGAGAAGTATTAGAAATTATAAAGAAGAACAAATAGAAGAAGAAGAACTAACAGCAATTTTAGAGGCAGGAATTCAGGCTCCAACAGCAAATAATTTAGAGCCCTGGCATTTTACAGTTGTGCAAGATAAAGAGCTGATTGATTTGATGAGTGCTGAATCCAAAAAAATGATGGTTCAGAGTGATAATGAAAAATTAATACAGCTGGGAAAAAACATACCCAATATATTCTATAATGCACCAACTGTCATCATAGCTTCAGGTAAACAAGATATTGAGTCAGCTTTAGTTGATTGTGCTGCTGCTATAGAAAATATGTTAATAACTGCTGAAAGTATTGATTTAGGTGGAGTTTGGATTGGTCTGACTAGATTCTTTTTTCAAAAGGAAGAAAATGTTAAAAAATTAGATTTACCTAAGGATTATAAACCATTTTATGCAGTAGCTTTAGGTTATAAAGGAGAAAAAATTTCAACAGGGCCTTCTAAAAGAAAGATGGATGTCATAAATTATATAAGATAATTAATTATAGCCAAATAAATTAGACAAAAAATTGATTAATTAACTATAAATTAAGGAGAGTGAACTAAAGCATGCTAAATTTTAATTATTCAGTTCCAACAAAAATACTTTTTGGTAAGCATAAAATTGATTTGTTAGCAGAAAATATAAAAGAATATGGTTCTAAGGTTTTGCTTGTTTACGGTGGAGGTAGTATAAAAAGAAATGGTATTTATGATACTATAATAGATATTTTTGCTAAAAATAATATAAGTTCCTGGGAATTAGGGGGAGTTAAGCCTAATCCTAGAATTGCGAGTGTAAAAGAAGGAATAAAAATTTGTAAAAAGCAGGAAATTGATCTTATTCTGGCAGTTGGGGGAGGAAGTACAATTGATTGTGCCAAAGTTATTGGTGCAGGTTTTTATCATAGTGGAGATCCCTGGGAAATAGTTACTGATTCCAGAAAAATAGAGGATTCTCTACCAATTGCAACTGTTTTAACTCTAGCTGCTACAGGTTCGGAAATGAATGCAGGTGCAGTAATTACTAATTTAGAGACCCAAGAAAAATTAGGAACTGGTCATCCAAGTATGGCACCTAAATTTTCTATCTTAGATCCAACTTATACATTTACAGTTCCTGAAAAACAAACAGCTGCTGGTACAGCAGATATAATGAGCCATATTTTCGAAGTATATTTTAGCAAAACAAAAGGAGCATATGTCCAAAATAGAATGGCAGAGTCCCTTTTAAAAACAGCTATCAATTATGGCACAACAGCTCTTGCAGAACCTGAAAATTATGAGGCTAGAGCTAATTTAATGTGGACAGCTAGTCTGGCTATCAATGGTCTTTTAAGTTCTGGCAAAGAAACTGAGTGGAGTGTCCACGCTATGGAACATGAACTTAGTGCTTTTTACGATATTACTCATGGTACTGGCCTTGCTATTTTAACACCTTATTGGATGGAATATGCCTTAAATGATGATACTCTAGATAAATTTGTTGAATACGGGGTTAATGTTTGGGAAACTGATTCTGAGCAGGATAAATATAAAATTGCTCAAACTGCGATTGAAAAAACAAGAGAATACTTTAGCTCACTTGGAATCCCTACTAAGTTAAGTGAAGTTGGGATTGAAGCAGAAAAATTAGAAAAAATGGCAGAACAAGCTACTAGAAGAGGCGAACTAGGTAACTTTAAACCTTTAAGCAAAGAAGATGTCTTAAATATTTATCAAAAAGCCTTATAAATCTCAAATAGCTGAAATTAAAAGAAGTATTTGGTGGGAGGAATTATGAGCAAATTATTTGAAGAGACAAAATTAAAGAATATGAATTTAAAAAATAGATTTTTTAGGTCAGCGACTTGGGAAGCAATGGCAGATGAGAAAGGTCATTTGACAGATAAATTAGTTAAAGTTTATCAAGACCTGGCCCAAGGTGGAGTCGGTACAATTATTACCGGCTATGCCTTTGTTACTGAGGATGAACAACCAAACCCAGGGATGATGGGGATTTATGATGATTCTTTCACTGAAGAATATCAGGAATTTACTGATCAAATACATCAATTTGAGACAAATATAATTATGCAGTTGGCTTATGGAGGTTCTCAAACAAACTTTAAAGTTGAGGATAGAACTATTTTAGGTCCTTCGGCTGTACCACATGCCACTTATGGGGTTAGTCCCAAAAAGGCGACTAAGGCAGAAATCAAATCACTAATCAATAGTTTTGCTGAGGCTGCTTTAAGGGCCAAAAAATCTGGCTTTGATGGAGTCCAATTTCATGCTGCTCACGGCTATCTTTATAGTCAGTTTTTGAGTCCCCATTATAATCAGAGAACTGATGAATATGGAGGCAGCATTGAAAATAGAGGTAGAATTATTTTTGAAACATTAGCTGCTGTGAGAGAAAAAGTCGGAGAAGATTTTCCAGTAATGATTAAGCTTAATAGTTCTGACTTTAAAGATGATGGCTTTACTTTTGCAGACTGCAAATATATTTGCAAGCGTTTAGATGAGTTAGGAATAGATGCAATAGAGATTAGTGGAGTTGTGGGGGCTAAAAAAGAGGATATAACTATCAGAGAAAAAGGTCTTAGTTATTTAAAGGAAGAATCCTATTTCCGAAAATATGCAGCAGAAATAGCAGCCGAAGTTGAAGTCCCAATCATTTTAGTTGGTGGTAATCGCTCACCCCAGCTGCTGGAAAACCTCTTAGAAGAGACAGAAATTGAATATTTTTCTTTAGCCAGACCATTTTTAAGAGAGCCTGATTTAATAAATAGATGGAAAAATGGCGATAAAACTAAGGCAAAATGTATTTCCTGTGGCCAGTGCAGAGCTGAAGCTGGTAATTCCTGTATATTTAAGCGAAAAAAATAATCTATAAAATGGAGGCAGATAACTATGTTGAAAAATGTATTCTCACCAATTAAAGTAGGTTCAAAAGAAGCTATAAATCGCTTTGTTGTTCCAGCTATGGTTGTTAATTATTGTAATGAAGATGGAACTGCAACAGAAAAATATATTTCCTATCATGAAGCTAAGGCAAAAGGTGGCTGGGGAACTATTATAACTGAAGACTATGCAGTCACTCCAAAAGGTAAAGGTTTTACTGGAATCCCAGGTTTGTGGGATGATAGTCAAATAGAAGGTCATAGTAAACTTACAGAACGAGTCCATCAATATGATAGCCTGATAATTGCTCAAATTTACCATGCAGGAAGACAAACAAACCATTTAGTTATTAATGATCAACCTGTAGCTCCATCGCCAATTCCATGTCCTGTTAATCAGGAAACTCCACATGAACTCGAGACGGAAGAGGTCAAAGAATTGGTTGCTAAATTTGGTGATAGTGCTTTAAGAGCTAAAAAAGCAGGTTTTGATGGTGTAGAAATTCATGGTGGTCATGGTTATTTAATTGCTCAGTTTATGTCACTTTATTCAAATAAAAGAACTGATGAATACGGAGGAAGCTTACATAATAGAATGAGATTTCCTTTGGAAATAATAGAAGATGTAAAAAAGAAAGCAGGAGATGATTTTACTATTTTCTTTAGAATGTCTGGAGATGAATTAGTTCCAGGTGGTAGAAATATAGAAGATACAAAAGCTATGTCAATTTTACTGGAAGATGCAGGTGTTGATGTGCTTAATATATCTGCTGGGACATATGGCTCTATGCACGGTATTATACCTCCTGCTGCAATAGAACATGGGTGGATTACTGATTTTGCTGCTGAAGTAAAAAAAGTTGTAGATATCCCAGTCATAACTGTTGGCAGAATAAATGATCCTCTATTAGCTGAATCAGTAATAAAAAGTGGTAAGGCAGACCTTGTTGCAATGGGTAGAGCCTCATTAGCAGATCCTGATTTGCCTAAAAAAGCTTTAGCAGGTGATTTTGATGAAATCGTCCAATGTATAGGATGTTTACAAGGTTGTGTAGGTAAAATATTAGAAGCCAAACCAGCTCAATGTGTTTTAAACCCTGCTCTGGGAAGAGAAGCAGAAATAGAACTTAATCCAGCTGCTGAGAAAAAGAAAGTATTTGTTGCTGGAGGTGGACCTGCTGGCTTAGAAGCTGCAATAAAAGCATCTGAGCGAGGACACGAAGTTCACTTATATGAAAAAGAAGATAAATTAGGTGGGCAATTCTATTTAGCAAGTGTTCCACCTGAAAAAGGAGAAATTACATCTTTTATAGCCTGGCAAAAAAAGCAGTTAAAGAAAAACAAGGTAAATATTCATTTAAACACTAAACTTAGTCAAAAAATTATTGATTCAGAAGAACCTGATACAGTAATTTTAGCTACAGGAAGTAAGCCAATTGAGATGAATATAGAGGGAATGGAACAAGCCCAACTTGTTAATGCACATAATGTTTTAGATGGTAATGTTAGTACCGGGGCTAAAGTAGCTGTCATTGGCGGAGGGTTAATTGGTTCAGAAACAGCAAATCACTTAGCAAATCATGGTAAAGATGTAACGATAATTGAAATGTTATCAGATATAGCAGTTGATGAGCCGGCAAGTGTAAGAAAATTTTTATTAGAAGAATTAGCAGATAAAGATGTTAAGATTTTAACTGACTCTAAAGTTAAAGAATTTAAAGAAGAAGAATTAATTGTTTTAAAAGATGATCAAGAAAAAAGCTTAGGTAAATTTGATACAATAGTTGTTGCCATTGGTCTAAAATCGGTAATTGATTTAGAAGATAGTTTAGAAGGTAAAACAGAAATAATTAAAATAGGTGATGCAGTAAAACCTAGAAAAGTATTAGAAGCAATATATGAAGGTTTTGATGCAGGACTAGCGATTTAACTCTATGGATTAAGCAAGATTTGAATTAAAATAATTTAATATAATTATTAGGATAGAGCTGGGGTTTAATCAGAGACCTTAGCTCTATTATGTTTTGATAGACAATTTTATTATTATTTCATTCATTAATATCTCGCCTCAATTTTTTTCTCAAGAGTGTTTCTTCTATCATTATATAAAAACTTAGTATCAGCATAAATACCGGCTGCATAGATACTGAATTTTTCAAATTTTTCTTTACTACCATATAACAAATTTCCTTTTTTTGCATTTCTACTTTTAAAATCGGTTTAGCTTTAGTTAGATTAACAAGATCAATAATAGCATTGGGTACTTTTAATTTCATTTCAACCACCTCTCTATTTAAATTATACATCATTTTTGAAAACTTAAAAAGAAAAATTTTGTTGATTTGTAAATAAAGGAAAAAGCAGATATTTAAAGAAGTATGTACTTAGTAGAAATTACATAGGAGGCAATTAATATAATGAACAATTTCGGAGAAAAAGTAAATTTTATTTGGAACATAGCAAATCTTTTAAGAGGTCCATACAAACCAGAAAAATATGGAGACATAATACTACCTCTTTCAGTTTTAAGACGCTTCGACTGCATTTTAGAACCGACTAAAGACAAAGTTTTAGAGAAAGCAAAGGAAGTAGATATCCCTGAACTGTTGAATGCAGCAGCAGGATTTAAATTTCACAACAAAAGTAAATATGATTTTGAAAAACTGCTTGATGATCCAGATAATATAGCAGAAAATTTAAGAGCATATATCAGAGGTTTTAGTGCTAACATTAGAGAGATTATGGAAAACTTTGATTTTGATAAAGAGATAACTAAACTTAACTCAAATAATCTGCTCTTTCTCGTGGTTAAAGAGTTTAATAAATTAGATTTACACCCTGAAAAAGTTTCCAATCAGGAAATGGGTTACATATTTGAAGAATTAATTAGAAGATTTTCTGAAAATGCTGAAGCTGGTGATCACTATACACCACGTGAGGTAATCGAATTAATGGTTAATATTATTTTTAATGGTGAAGAAGATGAGTTAACTAATCCAGGTAATATTTCTACTATAGGAGATTTTGCTTGCGGAACTGGTGGTATGCTTTCAGTTGCTGAAAACTACATTCACGAGATGAATCCGAATGCTGAGGTTGCCTTATATGGTCAGGAAATTAATGATCAGTCTTATGCTATCTGTAAAGCAGATATGCTGATTAAAGGTGAAGGAGAAAACGCTGATAACATTGCTTTAGGTAACTCTTTAACCAATGATTTACATAAGGGATTACGGATTAGATATGGTTTAATGAATCCTCCCTTTGGTGTCAGCTGGAGAAAAGACAGCAAGGAAGTAAAAAAAGAACACAAAAATCAGGGTTTTGATGGTAGATTTGGTGCAGGTACACCCAGAACTTCTGATGGATCCCTCCTCTTTCTGCAGCACATGCTCTCTAAAATGAAAACTGATAAAAAAGGAAGTAGAATGGCTATTATCTTTAATGGATCTCCTCTATTTACTGGTGATGCCAATAGTGGTGAGAGTGAGATCAGACGCTGGATAATAGAGAATGATTTATTAGAAGGTATTATTGCCCTGCCAGAAGAATTGTTTTATAACACAGGGATTGCAACTTATATCTGGGTTTTATCTAATAGAAAAAATGATGATTTAGAAAAAGGACTAATTAGAAAAGATAAGATTCAGCTGGTTGATGCAACAAGTTTTTATAAAAAAATGAGAAAATCATTGGGTGCCAAAAGAAACAAAATTTCTAAGCAGCAGATAAAAAGAATAACTGAAATCTATGGTGCCTTTCAGGAAAATGAATACTCCAAAATATTTGATAAAGAGGAATTTGGTTATCTCAAAGTTCGAATTGAAAGACCACTTAAATTAAACTTTAAAATTACTGAAGATAGAATTGAAAATATTTATGCTGAAAATACTTTCTCAAAATTATTTGATGAAGAAAAATATAAGAAGCTGAAGAAATTATCTGAAGCACCAGAGTTTAAGTCTAAGGATAAAAAGAAACTAGAAAAACTTGAAGAAGGTAAAAAACTGCAGGATAAAATTTTAAATAGATTGAGAGAAAATATTGATCAGGATAAAACCTGGAAAAACAGAAAAAAATTCAAGAAAGTGCTTAAAGATATTTTAGGTGATTTAGATTTAAAGCGTTCCTTAATGAAAGCTGTCAGAAATGGACTTGCCAAAAGAGATGAAACTGCTGATTACTGCAAAAAGCGAGGTAAGATAGAATCAGATACAGATCTTCGTGATTATGAGAGAATTCCTTTTAGCCATAAGGTAGAAGAATATAAACAGGATTACTCTGACTTTGTGGAGAAAGAAAAAGATAATATCACAGCTTATTTTGAAAACGAAGTTAAACCACATGTGCCAGAAGCCTGGGTAGATTATTCTTATACCAGAGTTGGTTATGAGATACCATTTACCAGATATTTTTATGAGTTTGAAGAGTTAGCTCCTTCTCATGAGATTAAAGATGATATTGAAGAGTTGGAAGCAGAAATCAATGAGATTATGCAGAAAGTTTTAGGGTAGTGGTTATGGTGAGAAAATATAAGAGATATGAGGAGTATAAGGATAGTGGGGTTGAATGGATTGGTGAGATACCAGAGGAATGGAAGTTAATTAGATTTAAATATTTATTTTCATATCAAAAAGGAAATTCACCAAATGAATATGTAGATCAAGGTAGGGGGGTACCTTATCTTTCTATGGATTACTTAAGAGGAAATAGTGCTGAAATAACATATGTAAGTAATGCTAATAATATGATTAAAGTAAAAAAAGATCAGATATTATTATTATGGGACGGTTCAAATTCTGGAGAATTTATCAAATCTAAAAAGGGTTTATTGTCTTCAACTATGTCTTTAATTACTGATATGAAGATAGATAAAGAATTTTCATATTATTATTTTAAGTCTTCAGAAAAATATTTAAAAGATCAAACAATTGGTATGGGAATTCCTCATGTTGATTCAAAAATTTTAAAAAACTTACATCTATCTGTCCCAGAAAAAGATGAACAACAAAAGATATCATCTTTCCTCAATCAAAAAACAACTGAAGTAGATGAGATAATAAACAAAAAAGAAAAGCTTATAGACCAACTCGAAAAATATAAAAAATCAGTTATAACTGAAGCTGTTACTAAAGGTAAATTAGGAGATAAATATATTAATGAAGATGGAGAATTAGTTGATGGAATTGAGATGAAAGATAGTGGGTTTGAATGGATTGGAGAAATACCTGAGTATTGGGAAGTTAGTAAAATAAAATATATTTCAAATATAAATCAAAAAACTTTAAATGAAAATATTGATAGTAATAAAATTATAAAGTATATTGATATAGGTAGTGTTAATTCTAATGGTCAAATAGAAGAAATTCAGAAAATGAAGTTTAAAGATTCTCCATCTCGTGCAAGAAGAATCATTTCAGATGGAGATACTATTGTATCAACAGTTAGAACTTATTTGAAAGCTATAACTTCTTTTGATAAAGTTGAAAACAATTTAATATGTTCTACTGGGTTTGCTGTATTATCTCCAAATAATAAGATTATTTGACCCTCCCCCGATTTGTAGGACACCGAGTTAAGATATATAATATAATCAGGAGGTGCCCGAAATGGGAGAACGAAGAACTTATACAGAAGAATTCAAAAGAGATGCTGTTAAACACAGTATAAATTCTGATAAAAATTGTAGAGAAATAGCTGAAGATCTTGGAATTAACTATAATAATTTAATCCGCTGGCGTAAAAAATTTAGAGATAATGGTGAACTTGCTTTTCCGGGAAAAGGAAAGCAAAAGCTCACCCAGGAACAACAAAAAATTAAAGACCTAGAAAATGAACTTAAGGAAGCTAAACTTGAGCGTGATATATTAAAAAAAGCAGTGGCCATCTTTTCGAAAAAACCGAAGTAATCTACGGTTTTATCCGGGACCACAGTGATAAATTTCCTGTGACAAAGATGTGCCAGGTATTAGAAGTCTCCCGGTCAGGATATTATGACTGGCTCAATAGAGAGCCTTCTCAAAGACAGCTTGAAAACAAAAAATTAAAAGATAAAATAGCTGAAATATACTGGCAGCATAGCGGTCGCTATGGCAGTCCGAGAATACACCGTCAATTAATAAAAGAAGGATATAATTGCAATATAAAACGAGTAGCAAGATTAATGCGTGTAATGGGACTGAAAGCGGTACAGAAGCGTAAATTTAAAAAGACAACTGATTCAAACCACAATCTGCCGTTACAGGAAAACTTACTTAATAGAGAATTTGATGTAATTCAACCAAATAAAGTCTGGGTATCAGACATCACATATATTCCAACAGATGAAGGCTGGCTATATTTAGCCACTGTAATAGACCTTTATTCACGTAAGGTAGTTGGATGGTCAATGAATAAAAAAATGACCAGGCAGCTAGTTATAAATGCTTTAGATATGGCAACTAAAAACAGAAAACCAGAAAAAGGATTAATCTTTCATTCAGATAGAGGTAGCCAGTATGCAAGCCATGATTTCCAAAAAGAATTATGGAAAAATGGAATGCGATCATCTATGAGTCGTAAGGGAGACTGCTGGGATAATGCAGTAGCAGAAAGCTTTTTCTCCACCTTAAAAACTGAATTAATATACAGAAAAAAGTACAAAAATAGAAATCAAGCGAGACAGGATATTTTCCAATATATTGCAATTTATTACAATAGAATCAGGATGCATTCAACTTTAAATTATAAAAGTCCGGAAGATTACGAAAACGAGAGAAAAACGTCTAAACTATGTGTCTAATTTAATGGGGGAAGCTCAATTTCAGATTATTTAGCATTTTTGATGAGATCTAGTTTATATATTGATGAAATTGTTAGAAATTCTTTTGGTGTAAGTTATCCAGCTATTAATAGTTCTATATTAGGAAATTTAGATTGTATTTTACCAGATATTAACACTCAGAAAAAAATAACAAATTTTATTAATTTTAAAATTAATAAAATCGATAATTTAGTCAATAAAACAAAAAAATCAATAGAAAAATACAAAGAATACAAAAAGTCTCTTATCTTTGAGGCAGTTACTGGTAAGATAGATTTAAGAGACTATAAATTAGAAGGGGGAGAAAAACTTGCTGAGCACAATAACTCCAGCGAAACTAAAAGAGAATGCTTTTCAGCAGTTGATTAAAGAATATCTGATTAATGAGAATGGTTATGTTGAAAGCAGTAATCTAAACTATGATAAATATCATGCTTTAGATACAGAAATGTTATTTGATTTCTTAGAAACAACTCAGGAAAAAACCATGCAGGAACTCAAAAATATTTATGGACCTGAGTATAAACAGAAAATAATTAAAAGACTAAATGAAGAATTAGCCAGGAGAAGCATGATTGATGTAATAAAGCATGGTATCAAAGATTATGGCAAAAAATTGGACTTAGCATATTTTAAGCCCCCGACAGATTTCAATGAAAAATTGAATAAACTTTATAATCAAAACATTTTTTCCGTGATCGATGAATTAAATTATCAGGATGAGAAAAGAATTGATGTTGTTCTTTTCCTCAATGGTTTACCTATCATAACAATGGAGCTAAAAAATCAGGATACAGGTCAAGATTATAAAAATGCTATCTATCAATATAAAAATGATAGATCTCCTAATGAAAAATTATTTAGATTTAAGCAGCGTTCAATTGTAAACTTTGCTGTTGATAAAGATGAAGTTTATATGACAACTGAACTTAATGGAAAGGATACTTTCTTTCTTCCTTTCAACAAAGGAAAAGGCAGAGGTAAATCTAAAAGAGCAGGTAATCCTGAAGTTGATGGTAAACTAAAAACTCATTATCTCTGGGAGGATATTTTCAAAAAAGATCAGCTCTTAGAGATACTGCAGAAATTTGTCTTTATTGATCTTGAAGAAGATATTGATGAGCAGGGAGATCTACATAAAGATGAAAAGTTAATATTCCCTCGTTACCATCAGTTGGATGTAGTATCTAAAATATTGAATGATGTTAAAGATAAGAAGGCTGGCCATAAGTATCTGATTCAGCATAGTGCAGGCTCAGGTAAGACCTATTCAATCACGTGGTTAGCCCATAGATTGTCCAGTTTACATGATAGAGATAATAATCCTATCTTTAGCAGTGTGATAGTTGTTACCGACAGAGTTTCTTTAGACCAGCAGCTGCAGGAGACTATTTATCAGATAGATCATAAGCTGGGTGTAGTAGCTCCCATCAAAAAAGATTCACATCAATTAGCTGATGAATTAAATTCAGGTACCAATATTATTATCAGTACAATCCAGAAGTTTCCTTTTATCCTGGACAAGGTATCAAATACTAAAGACAAAAACTTTGCAATTGTAATTGATGAGGCACACTCTTCTACCAGTGGTAAAAATATCTTAGCTTTAAAAGAATCCTTATCCTTAGAAGAGGCAGCTGAATTGGATAGACAAGCAGAAATGAATTCTGATGATGTTGAGGATAAGATCAATAAAGAACTAATGCGGGTTCAGAGTCTGGATTCCTTGAGCTTCTTTGGTTTTACAGCTACACCTAAATCTTCGACACTAGAACTCTTTGGTTCTACTAATAAGGTAGGTAAAAGGGAGCCGTTTCATGTCTATTCAATGCGGCAGGCAATAGAAGAAGGTTTTATTTTAGATGTTTTAGAAAACTATATGACCTACAAAACTTATTATCGGGTTAATAAAAAGATTAAAGATGATCCAGAGTTTGAAAAGTCAAGAACTTCAAAAGAGATTGCCAGGTTTGTAAGCCTTCACCCTCACAACATATCACAGAAAACTGAAATAATGATTGAACATTTCCGTGATAAGACAATGCATAAAATTGGTGGAGAAGCTAAAGCAATGCTTGTTACCTCTTCTCGTCTACATGCAGTCAGATATAAGAAGTCTTTCGATAAATACATTAGAGATAAGGGCTATAAAAACCTAAAAAGTTTAGTCGCTTTTTCAGGCACAGTCAAAGATGATGGTTTTGAATATACGGAACCCAAAATGAATGACGGCATACCAGAATCTGAAACAGCTAAAGAATTTGATAAAGATGAATATCAGATCCTTTTAGTTGCTAATAAATATCAGACTGGCTTTGACCAGCCAAAACTGCACACCATGTTTGTTGACAAGCGGTTGAGAGGTGTTAATGCTGTCCAGACTTTATCCCGTTTAAACAGGACATATAAGGGAATTAAAGAGGATACATTTGTCCTTGATTTTGTTAATGAAGCTGATGATATTAAGAATGCTTTTGAACCTTATTATGATGTAACAAGACTGGATTCAGATCATATAAATCCTAATGAAATGTACACTCTTTATG
>Ga0182236_100242_pt1 | contig 14411 bp, 17 predicted proteins | sample hydfratesGB_TF_A_FD_132422 | JGI IMG/M metagenome (GOLD analysis project Ga0182236, IMG submission 132422) | Subsurface microbial communities from deep shales in Ohio, USA - hydraulic fracturing test GB_TF_A | ecosystem: Environmental > Aquatic > Deep subsurface > Shale gas/oil reservoir >... | reverse complement strand
GAACTTAACAACACCTCCCGATAGCTTTATATGTGGCGAGAACGCCGCCATATGTCATTTCCACCATCCAATTCAAGGACATGTGAGAAGGTTGAATTAAGACCAAAACAGTGTATTGATGCTTTGCATAAGATCGAATTCTAAATTTTTCTGAAATAAAGCCTGGTTAAACTTGCCACAACCTGAAAACTATCTGGATATATCACAGGTAAATTACACATAATCATAGTATCAGAGTATTACTATTTTCAAAATCCTGTTCTGCTGGTCATGTGGCTGCAAAGGCCCTGTATATCCATCATTCATGGAATATACTGGCTGCAGGTTTTGGCATCCTGTATTTAATTGTACCATCGGCAACAAGGTGTTTTTCCATAGCATCAGAATAATCACTTCTTACAAATGCCAGAATGGATTCAAGATGTTGCCTGTTTGTATCTTCAGTAAATGATCTGACTTCTCTGTAGATATCATCAAGTTTTTCCCTTATATCTCCGAGTTCGGATTCGCAATTATTGTTCATAATATAGAATTTACACACATTGCATATAAGGGTTCCTAGTAAAACCTTAAAGGTTATAGGAGTTACTCCACTATACAAGAGTTATTGTAATGCCGATTAAGTATATATGAGTAACTATCGATTATCTATTGTGGTTCAAATGTTCCAAAGAACATGAAGCCACATAAAAAACCATAAAGGAGAAAACAAAATGAGCGTAAAAGAAGAAATCCATTCCCAGATTGTTGGAGCACTGGCAGATGCATCATTCCCTATAAACTCACCTGAAGAGCTTCTTGCAGCAATGCCTGCTGGTGCAGACACTAAATGTAAAGCAGGAGATGTAGAGATTACCGCAGGAGAAGCAGGTGCACTTCTTACACCAGAAGATTTCCCAATTGAGAGTGCAAAGCAGGTCGCTGACACCCTCGTTGAAAGGGCTGGGTTGTAATAACCACACCCTTTTGCACACAACACTTAAGATGTTTACAAACTGATTGTCAATAGGAGGGAATAATAATGAAAATTCTTGGTGTATCAGGTTCCCCTATCAAAGACAGTAATGCGGATCGTGCTCTAAAAGCAGCCCTTGAAGCAACAGACATGGAATACGAATTTGTCAAGATTATTGATTATACTGTTGCTCCCTGTAAGGCTTGCCTGGGCTGTGTAAAAACGAATGTCTGTGTAATTAAAGACGACGGCATTGCTTTGGCAGAAAAAGCTAAAGAAGCAGATGCTCTTATTATTGCAGGTTTTACACCATATTCCACCCTTGATTCGCGCACAAAAGCATTTATTGAACGACTTTATTCACTCCGCCATCAATATGGATTCATGCAAGGAAAACCAGGGGGAGCAATAATCACATCTGCAATCCCGAAGGATTTTGAGATGATGCCACCCGCCTCTGATAACGGTATCAATGCAATTACATATTACATGATGGAAGAAGGGATGGAGGCTGTAGGCTCTGTTAGGATCCTTGGCAATAATCCATGTGTTCGATGCAGATTTGGAGACGAATGTGACATGAGCGGTATCAAGATGATGTTTGGTCCAGATGCAACAAAAGAGTCTGTAGGAATAAACAAATTTGAGGACCAACCTGAAGCTGTCAATGCCGCAAAAGAACTGGGCAAGAATATTGCAGAATACCTGAAGTCAAAAGAATAAACCAGGAATGCTTACAGTATATTTTTTAAACGCTGTGTGCAATGTTTTACTGTGGTATTTTTGAATAGTATCATAAATAGTTCTTGTCAAAAGGAGATAAAAATGACAGAAAACAATATTACAGAAGATTTGAGAAACATGGCCTCTGAGTTAGGTGTAGATTTTATCAGTATAACCAATAAATCCTGCTTTGAAGATTCAGATTATACTGGAAACAAACCTCAGGATGTAATGGAAAATTTACAATCAGTAATAATCCTGGGGGTTTCTGTACCACGAGGAGCTTTTGAAACCTTACCAAAGGGCAGAGGCGAATATACAAATACACTTATGGCAGCTACAACTACATTGAGGGTCATTGCATTCAAGTTAGCCAAACTTATTGAAAAAGAAGGTTATATGGCAACGATTGCTCCAAGTGAAGGAAGTGAGTACGGTTACTGGTATGCCAATCGTGAAACACTTAAAGCAGATTTATCTTTCAAATATGCTGCTTATCGTGCAGGCGTGGGAAACTTTGGCATGAATCATCTTCTGATAACAAAGGACTTTGGACCTAAAGTACGTATGGCTGCTATACTGACGGATGCACCATTGGATACAGAAGAAAAAACCGATTTGCCATTTATAAATGATGCATGCAGTGAATGCATGAAGTGTATCGAAGTGTGTCCGGTTGATGCTCTTACATCAGAAGGGGTCATTCATAGAGAAAAATGCGCTGAGTATATGTTTAATGTTCTTGGCGGACTTCGATGCGGACTATGCATTAAAGTGTGCCCTTTGAACAATTTCTAATTGATTCAAGTATGGGAAAATAAAAGATTAAATGAACTCAAACTGAGTTGTGATTAATCTTTGTTAATAGCACTTGAACCCCCGATGAATTGCAGGAAATCAGAAATATCCAGTCACTGAACCTTTGCCTGAATTTCTTTTGCGAATTCCCTTGCCTTCTGTACACGAGATTCGTCAGGCTGACCCTTTGTGGAAGAACCCATCTCAGCAAACTCTCTCATTTGTGGATCATCGGATTCCAGCAACCTGTCGATTAGAGGTTGTGCCAACTCACCCTGACAATCAAATATACCAAGATAATTTCCAGTGGCTGCGATATCCTTGCAGGAGCCGGTCCATGAATGAATGGCTTCGGTTCCTTCGGGAACAGCATGGGTCATGAAAAATGCTATATTCTTACCAGCTACATTCTCTTTTACAACTTCAGAGACATTTTCTGGAATGTTGAATTGCTGGACCGGAAAACCCACAAACACGAGATCATAACCTTCGAAGTTGCTTACATCTTTGATGTCTTTGATATCCTTCTCACCGGTAATTTCCTCATATATTGCTTCAGCTATTTTCTTTGTATTTCCTGTCTGTGACATATATGTTACTAATGTTTTCATATAATCCCTCCTATAATTACTTAAAAATTACTTGTTCCTATCTTATATAAATATGGGTTAGTGAAATGCCTTTTTTCGTTTTCGGTACAGTATGGCAACTCAAGTATAGATGAGAATGTAGATTTATGAAATCAGGTACAATTAGAGGCCTTATGGGGATTGAGACAAGATAACTGGCTCAATACCTTGTTGGTAAAAAGAAAACCGTTGATTTTGTGTCACAAGGATATGAAATTGAAAGACAGGACAATATGGAAATAAGGAAGTTGATTCTTGATATATCCTATGTTGAGTGGAAAAATCTAGGTTTTTCAAAAGGAACATTGCATTACATGAAACAAAATGCAAAAGCAGACAAGCCTTTTAAACTTAATGCTCATGTAAGAGAACGTTTAGAACAATGGGAAAAACTTGTTGCAAATGCTTGAATTTGGTGTCGCTTAGCTGTCCTTTTTGTCTCTTTGAGTGGGAATTCAGGAGACAAATGTAGGCGACAGACAAGAGACAGAACAGACGGACACAAAAGACAAACTAAGCGAAACTATAGCTTGAAAGATGTTTCATATAAAAAAATGAGGAGGGATTTCATATGAATTCATGTGAACTATTATTTTTATTACAAAAAGAAGCTTCCAATTTATCTTCAGGGTATCTAGCAAGGGTTAATAAAAAAGAAACAGGGGATATTCAGGGTCCTCGTGGGAGTCTTCAGTATAATATTGAATATCTTGCAAAATATAACCGTAAGAAATTTTATGAATTAAAAGAAAGAAATTGCACAGATTTGTCCGAGGAGATTGATACTGGAAAGCTTGAAGATTTTAGTTTCAGGATTAACAAGTATATGGATGAGTATGCTCCCGATCAAAGGTATTTGAAGGAATATACCCGTATTATTTCCACATATCTGACTTTTATAGTGAAAGAACCACTTCATCCGCCAGGAATGTACATGGATGAAAATCAGACGGTTTTTGAAAACGATGGCATTTAATTACTGTCCTGCAAAGAGTGAGCATATATTAGAGGAAATGTCCCTGTGCAAATACTGTGTTTGCAGAGCAACATAACTATTGCCTGTCTATAGGTAGCTATTTAGTACATACTTAATCAGCACTATACTTAATTCACTTGGGTAACTCCAACTATGTTAAAAACAATATCAATCTGAGTCTTTACATACCGCAAGTTTCGCATTCATATAGGAGTCAATTGCTATTTTCATAGTGCCGTTAATATTGATGATATCCATGTCAAAGGTTTTTGCGAACTCCGATGCGTTTATGGAAAAGTCAGCATTGTCAGAATCCAGTCTGTTTATCTTGAAGAGATGGCTGTAATTTGGATCATTCAGATAGTTGTAATCATTGGATGGTCTATCCGGCTTTATCCTCTCTTTCATGTAAGTAATCCACATCGGGGTTGCATAGAAGACACCTTTTCCTAGTTGATCGGTTTTCGTGTACGCATCGTTGCCACCAAGTGCGGTACTGATGCAATCTTCCACAACCTCACTGTTATTGTCTTTCAGGAAATAAACAGGACAATCAAGTGACTTTAACTTGGTCTTGGATTCATAACTGTAAGCGCATTTCCCGTAGAAAAGCAGGATTCCATCCGAAAACTTTGCCATATCTCTGGCATTGCGGTATACTTCAGAATGCAGACGATCCGTATCAGCATGCAGGTCTTTTGGAAGGAGATTCACTACAATAATGAGATGATCACATTTTCCTGCTTTAAGAGCATAGTGTATCTTCTTGAAAATAGAAAACTTTGGAAAACGCAAAATGCCTTCAGAGAACAGATTTCTACTATTTTCCATAACAATAGCAGATAACCTATCAAAAGGAAATATGAAAGGTCGCATGCCTCTGGACTTCAGTTTCCTCGTCAATCTGAAACTGTTCGTATCTTCAACTAAATACAATTGTCTGATGTCATGATCAATTGAGAGGACATGTACAAGTTCATCTTCAAGCATTTCACATGCAACTATACTCAGAACAGGCATGATTAGATCAGTTTTATTAATTGCTGCTACTTATTTCATTCTTCAGGATCTAGACAAGTTCATCCTAGAGTATTTTACAGGCCAATACACTTAATGCAGACATATTTTTCTCCGAATTTATTTATGCAATTCTCTGTTACTTTTATGAAATTCCACACTATCAATAAGTTATTGGAGTTTTTGACCGACACGCTCTAAGATATCCATAGCTGGAAACACAAAATGGTATTACAAAGTTCATCCCGACTTTGAACCATGTAAAAGTAGTTGCCGCTCCACTTGCAATGACATCACCTTGATTAATGGCTGACAATAGTAAGCCAACAACAAGTACTACCGGGATGCAGAAGCGCAGAGCTTCTCCATTAAAAAATAGTCGAAATGCTTCGATCCATGCTTTCCATTCGGTACCTTTCAAAAAATCCTCCAATAGAACTTGCTAACTTCAATCGCATAATTTAAATAGTTTTTCAGAAGAGAGGGGAAAAAGGAAAAGGTTTCAGAACCTTGTCCTTTCAGCAATTACAGCCACAGCATTTTTCTGTTTACATAAGTGATGCAATCTCTCCACCAAGTTTTGCAATGGGGCAATCATCGCTATGTGTCTCACATGCAAAGCATGCACCTTTCACACTTTCTAATGACTTTTCAAGCTCTTCCTTAGTAACTGTTTTATCTGTATATTTCCACGTTGGCATATATTTTACCTCAATATGCTATATGCAAGTTATTCATATATACTTAATCGGCACTGCACTATACATAGTATATTCAGGTAACTTGAATAACTCTTAAAGTTTCACTGAAAACTCTTATTAACGATGCGCCTAAATCACTATTATGAGCAAAAGATCAGAGTCCGAATTAAATGACATCAAGGAAAAACTCGATGAGATACAGAATGATATGAAGGCATTCATTGAAGATTCCAACAGGGAACACCTCGAAACCATTCTGGCTTTTGTCCGAAATGACTATTCCAATGCCCTGGAAAAACACCTCTCTAACGATATAAAAGAAGGCCTTGCAAAGAATATGGTCGAAAAATGTGAAAGGCTCGAAGTATGCAGACCGTACTTTACAGGTATGTTGCAAAAGAATGCAGCTCTTATCAAACAGGATTCGGTTGACAGTGAAACTATTGATAGCAACCGTGCGGAAATTAAACACATGAGAGAAATCCTGCCTTACAAGAAATGTGACATCTGTCTCGCCGAGACAGGCGACCTTTTTGAAAAACAGGTCAATCTCATGAAGTCCATGAGAATCTATGAAGTAAACAAGGATAAGAAGCAGTATATATCACAGCTTCCAACAGAAGATGTAGTCGATGACATGCTGGAATCTTTATGTCATGCAAAACGTTTCGAGATCTTAAAAGCTATTTCTGGTCAAACGATGAGTTTCTCTGCTCTTTCCAAACTTACAGACCTTCGTGGAGGGAACCTTTTGTTCCATCTTCAGAAACTTACTGATAGCGGCATGATCCTCCAACAGCATGAAAGGGGTGATTATATGATCACCAGTAAAGGATTCAAGGTGATGGAAGGTATCGGTGACATTTATTCTTCTCTCGCTCCAGGAGAAAACTGATTTCCAATTTTCCATAGTATAACTTTTAAGGTCACTATATTATACTAACTACTTAACAGTGCCCCGAATCTTTTTTAATGTTCAAGTTAATTATCATATAGTTAATTCGATGCGTTGTTGCATTTTATTCATCGGTAAAATAATTCATAGATAAGGAGTTTAAAAGATGAAAATACTCGGAATATCAGGAAGCCCAAGGGCAGAATCACGCTCAGGCTCTATTAAAGTTGTAAAGAAGATCGTGGAGAATACAGGATGTGAATATGAACTTATTTCACTGCACGGTAAAAACATAGGTGGATGCATCGCATGTATGGCATGCGTTGAGGACAACGTATGTAAAGTACATGATGACATGGAAACCCTGCGTGATAAAATTGTTGAAGCCGACGCATATGTTTTGGGTGGTGTCAACTATTTTGACACATTGAACGCAGCGATGCTTTCTTTCATGGAAAGATGGTATCAGTTCAGGCACCGTGAAGCTGATATCCTTTGGGGAAAACTTGCAGTTACTATGAGTCTTGGTGGCCATAATCCTGCACCAGCTACTGATGTTCTAAATAAAATCTGTTTCGCTAACGTGATTAAAGTCGTAGACAATGTTCAGGGAATAGGTGCTGCTGGCTGCCACTATTGCGGATACGGTGAAACCTGCAAGGTTGGCATACCCTACCTTCTACAAGGACCTGATGTTGCCCCTATCACCCTGGAAACAACTCCCGATGTTACAAAAGATGAAGAATTAATGCAGGCAGCCGAAGATGCAGGGAAGAAACTTGGCGATATGCTCCGTTCACCTGATTACAGCCGTGGGAAAACCGTACAGGAACTAATGCAAATGATGGAAGCCATGAAAGCAGAACGCTCCAATATTCTGTGAAAAGCTCTGCCCCATCTGCAAAGGTGCACGTGCTGGCAACAGTCTATGTAAAACACTACAGAACATTGAACTGAAGATAACAGGTCCAAATGGTTGTCCATGGGGTAAGGCTAGAACTAATTACTATGGTGTCACGCCTGACCAGCCAATTCCAAAATAAGTACTAAAAAGTAAAAGGTCATAGAAACCTTTTATCGCATCTTTTTCAAATAACAAATTATACCCTTATTAAAACAAATCATTATTTTTATTTTCTGATGTATTGGTTATAATAATTTTCTAATTGTTAGATTTGCAAAAAAATAATTATTTTAGAATGTCTCCTAACAATCTTGAAGGAACTTAAATTTGAACTACTAACTTTCTAAAATTCTGAGTATCTATTTTTCAGGATACCTGTAACCCAAAAAAAACAGATGCGGGGAGTGGGATTCGAACCCACGAACTTCTACAAGACAGGGTCCTAAGCCCTGCGCCTTTGGCCTGGCTGGGCAACCCCCGCAAAAAGATTGAAAAGTATTGCACATATTTCCATATCTACAACCTGTACTTATCGTCCGGCTGTGTGGAAAGTGGTCTTACATGGGCACACATAGATATTAATGTTGCGCAAAAATATCATTCAATCCTTGTGGCAATCTCATGACGTTTCAGGAAATCCGGCAACCCAGGGCGGGTCATAGCTCAGCCTGTCTTTGCGGATGTCATCATGAGAATCCAGGAATTGCTCCAGATAACTGCGTTTATGGAAATGATGGCATCGGAAATGCTGCCCCTGAACTTAACCACTGCAATCCTGCGAGGGGACAGTGTTTGCAGGACCACATCCTCTGAGAGAGGGGCAGTTCATGATCATTTCCGATCTCCTTTGCAATGCTGCGCAGAATTGGTATCGAAACTCCCAATGCTTCAGATGATGTGATACCATACTTTTTCATACCACCCACAGCAGTGGGATTGGCATTCTCATGCAACTTTTTAAGAACAATATCTGTTGTGGTCATGAAAAGACATCAAATACTTACTAATAAATATCTTTGTCCAAAACAGGATTGTAAGAAAAAGTGCGTCGACCGGGATTCGAACCCGGGTTTAGGGCTTGGAAGGCCCCAGTCATAGCCACTAGACCATCAACGCTCACTGCAACCTCTTGATAGTATTTTTTAGATATAACCCTTTCGGCCATGCCACAACACATGGTTTTGCCAGCAACAGAATACAATTACAGGGAATAGGTTTCCCTCATTTCCCTGATAGCATCCCTCAGCCGGGCTGCTTCCTCGAATTCCAGGTTGCGGGCAGCCTCATGCATCTCCGCCTCCATATCAATAAGCATGCTATTGGCCTCCATTTTGGAAAGACCCATGTCAACTCCGGTAGCAGGAGTGGATACCTCTTCAGCCTCCACAATTTCACGCTGAATTTCCTTCATGATACTGGTCGGTGTGATGTTATGCTTGCGATTGAATTCCAGTTGCAGATTACGCCTCCTTTCCATCTCACTCATTGCACGGGACATTGAACCGGTAATCCTGTCCGCATACATAATAGCATAAGCATCCACATTCCGAGAAGCCCGGCCAATCGTCTGGATAAGAGAGCGTTCCGACCTGAGAAAACCTTCCTTATCTGCATCAAGTATTGCCACAAGAGCGACCTCGGGAATGTCCAATCCTTCACGTAACAGGTTAATCCCCACAAGCACATCAAAGGTGCCCTTACGCAATTCCCGCACGATCTCGGCCCGCTCCAGGGTATCGATGTCCGAATGCATATAGCGCACCCTGATACCCATCTCCAACAGGTAGTCAGTCAGATCCTCAGCCATTTTCTTTGTCAGAGTTGTCACAAGAGTCCTGTAACCGCTTTCCGATACCTTCCGGACTTCTTCCATCAGGTCATCGATTTGATTTGCCACAGGCCTGACCTAGACCGGTGGGTCAACCAGCCCTGTCGGACGAATGATCTGCTCCACTACCTGATCACTCAATCCCAGCTCATAATCCGCAGGTGTGGCGGAAACATAAACAACCTGATTGATTCTCTCCTCGAATTCCCTGTAATTCAGAGGGCGGTTGTCATAGGCAGAAGGCAAACGGAACCCATATTCAATGAGAGATTTTTTGCGTGCCCGATCCCCATTATGCATCCCCCCTATCTGCGGGATAGTCACATGGGATTCATCGATGATGAGCAAATAATCATCCGGAAAGAAATCCAGCAGTGAAGAAGGAGCCTCACCTGGTTTGCGGCCATCAAAATGACGGGAATAATTTTCAATACCACTGCAATACCCAAGCTCTTCTATCATTTCGATATCAAACCTTGTGCGTTGCATGATACGCTGGGCTTCCAGTAATTGACCCTGTTTTTCAAATTCGGCAACTGTATCCTTCAATTCCTCTTCAATAGATACGAGAGCACGATCAATCTGTGACTGGGGCATAACAAAATGCTTGGCAGGATATATCACAACCTGCATATAGTCTTCCACTTCACGTACAACCTTGCCGGTAAGTGGTTCAAAATAGGATATCCTGTCAATCTCATCCCCGAACATCTCTACCCGCACTGCTACATTATCCTGCGCCGGGAAAATCTCAACAGTGTCCCCACGGGCACGAAAAGTACCCTGGGTGAATTCCACATCATTCCTTTCATACTGGATATCTACAAGTTTACTGAATATCCAGCTCCTGTCAACCTCATCCCCCGGTTTCATAAAAAGGGACATTTCCTGCCATTCCCTGGGAGAACCCAGATTGTAGATGCATGACACACTGGACACAACAATCACATCCCTGCGCTCCATAAGCGACTTGGTGGCAGACAGCCTCAACCTGTCTATCTCTTCATTGATGGAAGAATCTTTTTCAATGTAGGTATCAGTTGTGGGAAGATAGGCCTCAGGCTGGTAATAATCGTAATAACTGACAAAATATTCCACCGCGTTGTCCGGGAAAAAGTCGCGGAATTCTGAAAACAACTGGGCTGCAAGGGTTTTGTTATGAGCAATTACAAGGGTAGGCCTCTGCACATTTTGAATGACATTTGCCATTGTGAAGGTTTTACCTGAACCGGTCACACCCAGCAGTGTCTGGTGTGTGAAACCACCGTTTATACCATTCGAGAGGTTTTCGATCGCCTGTGGCTGGTCACCACGCGGACTGTAGTTTGATACAAGTTCAAACTCCGGCATACTACATCCTATCTGTTGTGAAAACGTATATAATTATACCAATACTACCACCAAAAGGTAAATCAGCATCAGAATGATGGCAAGCACCATCGCCTTTTTAGAAGTATTGCTGTCTGAGCCAAAAATTATCGGCAGGGGGCCGATCATGATCACTCCTCCACTTTTGACATCAGAGCGAAAAGAGTCCCTCTTGTCATCTTTTTGAACTCCATTCACAGTACCATGTGCCTGTGATAACGACTGTTTTTTGTGAAATACATTTTGTTCACTGATACCCCGTATTATCAGGAAAATGCCAAACCCAATAAGAACCATACCTCCGTAAACAAGTATATTCCCGATCAACGGTTAGTCCTCCATAACAAAATGTAAATCCCAAATATTAAAAGTCCTAATAGAAGCATTGAATAGGAAACACCTTCAGAAGACCCTATCACAATGGGGATAGGACCTATAAGCACAAGCCCGCCAAATTCTGCGTGACCTGCATTTTCATAAATCGCTTTTATAATAAGACCTAAGGACAATAGAAAAAAGCCGATTGCAACCAGCACGAAACCCTTTATTATAGAATTTTCTGCTGAGTTCATGAGAAAAGATTAGGTTTCAGATATTAAATATCATTCCTCTGGATGTAACCCGGAGAAAAAGACTGATGAACTGAAGATTGCTCTTCCATATCGCCCACATAAAGATACTCCCGATTGGTGCGATTGCCCCGTCTCTGGAGGAGACCTTTACGATACATCCGGGAAAGGTATGTGGACACAGTGCTCAGTTTGATTGGGCCATACACTTGCTCATACTGATGCTGTATTTCCTGAGAAGTACCCCACATACGTGGAAACTCGTATTTCAGGAACAATTCAAGTCTTTCACTTATTGTCAACGAGGGATCTGATTTTGATTTATTCACCTGTTGAGAAGGAAAGGACCGGTTTACACTACCACCTTGCTGTCCCTGCTGGACATGAGGTGGCTGGGACATCGATGGTGCCTGGGTGGTGGGTTGCATGGGAGGTGGTGATTGTGGCATCATCGACGGGTAGTAAACCGGTGGGTAATACATTGGATTATAGTAATGTTGTGCAGGCATAGGCGGATAATTTGGGGGAACCATCTGTGGCGGAACCTGCTGCTGCTGCTGTGGTGGATATTGAACACCGGAATGTGAAGGTGTGTTTACTTCATGACTGTTTTGTGATTGTGAAGAAAGGTTAAAAGATGAAGATTCTTCCGATGGAGGTTGCGCCTCACCAAACATGTTGATAAACTGGATCGAGCGATTTTGCCAAGTATCCCCTTCAAATTGGACTCTGGCAACCTCGTTGTCATCATCATCGAATAACTCGAGTCGAATCTTCATCTTTTAGCCTCTGCATAAGTCCATCCATCCCCTCAGATGCAATGGAGTGCAAAGCCATTCATCCCCTCAGATTTATGGTTTGCATTGTTTAGATTGACTTGTGAAGCGTAATTACAGTTTCACACATCCATTATATGCAATATTTGCTATGATAAGATCATATATAAGTCTTTTGTTATATATTTGTTTTAAACTGTTTTTTACTTGTGAAAAACAATAAAATAAAAGTAAACAATTTAAAAGTCCATATTTCTCATTATTCACAGCCAATAAAGAGAACAAAGTGATATAAATATTACCATAACTCACCTATTTCTCCAATAGAAACGGAGGGGTTGTTTTTATCTGTATAGAAGTGTGAAATAAGGCATATAACAGGATAATCTCCGCACAAACACAGATGAAAAACATAAAAACAGAGGTAAAAACTACACATAATAGCCCAGATAATACCTGAAATCAGGAGTGGATTTATATTCGATGATATGCATAGGGACGCATTATGTCCGATGCAACTGCAAATACTCCTATTGAAAATACCAATAACACTGTTGATACTGCAGAGGAGATGGACTCTGAGATCGAATCACTCAAAAAGGAAAATGAGGAACTACGGGTCCAGAGTGAATCAATGAGGGCAAAGCTTCTTGAAGCCAATATGCTGGCAAACAACTACCTCGAGGAAATGGAAAAACTCAAGGAACAACTCGAGCGTATTACATCACCCCCCCTTTTCATTGCAACTGTCGTGGAAACAGAAGATGATATGGCGCTTATCCGTCAGCATGGCAACAACCAGGAAGTCGTTACACAGATCCCCGCAGAATTCAAGGATGAAATCGAACCAGGTGTGCGAGTATCCATCAATGCTGCATTTTCCATTGTATCAGTAATGCGCAAAGCAACCGACATGCGCGCCCAGATAATGGAAGTTATCAGTTCCCCTGATGTAGATTATGATATGATAGGCGGGCTGGATGACGTCCTCAACGAGGTTATCGAATCCGTAGAGATGCCCCTTACCGAACCCGAACTATTTGATAAGATCGGTATCGAACCTCCATCCGGTGTCCTTATGTATGGTGATCCCGGCACAGGAAAAACACTGATTGCCAAAGCAGTGGCATCTCGCGCCCATGCAAGTTTCATACGTATGTCCGGTTCGGACCTGGTCCAGAAATTCATCGGAGAAGGAGCAAGGCTTGTAAAAGATGTATTCCAGATGGCCCGGGACAAATCCCCGTGCATACTGTTTATTGATGAAATCGATGCCGTGGGCGGAATGCGTACCCATGACGGCACCACAGGTTCTGCAGAAGTAAATCGTACAATGCTGCAACTGTTGTCCGAGATGGATGGATTCGAGCCACGCGGCCAAGTTAAGATCATAGCGGCCACAAATCGTATAGACCTGCTTGACCCGGCACTTCTTCGCCCGGGAAGGTTTGACAGGGTGATCGAGGTACCAATACCCGATGAGAAAGCGCGCGAGGATATCCTCAGGATCCACACCCGCCACATGAATCTTGCAGATGATGTGGACATGACCAAACTTGCTAAGATGGCCAACGGCCTGAGTGGAGCAGACCTCAAGATCATTGTCAAAGAGGCAGGGATGTTTGTCCTGCGTCGCAGGGGCGAACAGATCACCATGAAGGATCTGACTGAAGCCTTCAACAAGGTCACAACTGAAGAAGAACAGAGCACAGCAAGCGGGATGTTTGCCTAACCCCGCTTCCTGTTTTTACAAAAGCTTAATATAACATAAATTGCTTTAGAATTGTGCCCTCATGGCAATGCGCTCCGATAGTGTAGCACGGCCAATCATACAGGACTCTCACTCCTGTGACTCGGGTTCGAATCCCGATCGGAGCACTCAAAATTTATAGATAGTCCTATTACTAACTACAATTTTTGATTGTTTACTTTGAATAGTTAATCCTTTTTTCATACATCAAGTTGATGCTAGCAATGGAAGACTATGCGCATATGAAAATCTGCAAAAAATCAACTTTTCACATAATCCTTTATAAAAAGAAAACCATCTTTTATATACACCAGGGAAGTAAAACCGACAACAATAGATGACAACATCGTTCAGATTTCTTTTCAAATCTTCCCTGGTATACCTCAACAATCATTTCTCGGCTCTGTAGAAATCCTCATTTGAATAATTACTGAAATAGAAGTTGCCCTGTCTATATTATGGATTAATAATTTGAACTTGACCTCTTTTGCCTGATTTCTGTATTTTGTTGCCTTCAGTTCT
>Ga0182236_100241_pt1 | contig 14418 bp, 12 predicted proteins | sample hydfratesGB_TF_A_FD_132422 | JGI IMG/M metagenome (GOLD analysis project Ga0182236, IMG submission 132422) | Subsurface microbial communities from deep shales in Ohio, USA - hydraulic fracturing test GB_TF_A | ecosystem: Environmental > Aquatic > Deep subsurface > Shale gas/oil reservoir >... | reverse complement strand
CATCTGAAATATATTACTGGATTCAAGAGAAAACTAATGGTGATCCTGGTTTTTCTGAAGGCACTCTTAGAAACTACATCAGGGAATTAAGAAAAGAATATAACATTCTCAAACTTCGCACTTGCAAAAGCATTTTTACAAGTGCGAAGTTTGAGTAAATTATCTAAAGATCTTATCCCTGAAGGACTGGAAGTCTATCTGGAAGAGTCCCACAGAAATGATATTATCTATCGAACCAAAAATGATGAAACTAAAAGCAAACTCCAAAAGCTTTTAGAAGACGCTAAAACTCTTTATGACACAGCAGTTAAAGCAGGCAATGAAGAAGTTACTGATACCGAAGAATTTATGCTTCTAAAAAGAATGCTTGGAGAACAGACAGATCATGATGACGATGATTTTGATGACCTTGATCCTGATAATATTGAAGCTAAAGATGGTAAAGAATTAGGATCTGATATTCTGCAGAATCCAAGTGATCCTGATGCGACCTTTAGACAAAAATATGAAGCCAATATTGGTTACACAGCCAATGTAGTTGAATTTTTGATGGTGATAATTCTGTAATCAAATGCTATGATTTTAAACCAAATATCTATGCTGACCAGAGTTTTAGTGCAGATACTTTAGATAAATTAACTAATGATCCTGCAGTTAAAGATGATCCAGAAAATCCATTCAAACTTTTTATGGATGGTGCTTACTATAGCTATGATCTGGCCAAAAAAGCTATTAAAGCTGGTATTAAATATATGCCTGGTGAACTAATAGGTAAAAAACCTGCTGCTGATAAGATGAACTTTTATGAAAACTTTAATCTTGATTCTGACTACAAAAATATTCTAAGCTGTGCCAATGATAAAGAGCCTGATTATCAGGAGAAAAATGATGACAAAAACTCATTTTATGCTATCTTTGATCACTAGCATTGCATAAAAATATTTAAGAAAAGTCAAGTTCTATTTTCAGCGAAAATACTTGCTTAAAATAGAAAAAATCCTTATAATTGGGATTAGGATAGTCTTTGTCCAAATCCCAACTAAAAAGGAGCAAATACTATGGACAAAGATATCACAAATTCCACATTTAATCAACTACTTGTTTCAATAAATTTTAATTTATTTTCAAAAATTGTTGCTGAACTTGAACTGGATAAATACACTAAAAAACTTACAACAAAAAAGTTATTTCAAATTTTACTCTATGGTCAGCTTGAATCTGTTAGCTCTCTTGATAGTTTAAGTATCGATGTTAGTAACAAATCTAATTTACAAAAAGAGATTGCTCTTGATTCAATTAGTGCCTCACAGCTTTCGAGACGGTTAAGAGATATTCCGCCAGTTATATTTGAGAAAATATTTAATCAGATTAAATTGGAGGCTCTGGCAAAAAGAGGTTCTAATTTCTACAGAAATAACCTCGGTCAGCTAAACATCATTGATGCTTCAACTATCTCCATGGCTTTGAGTAATTCTCCATGGGCTGATTTTAGATCAACTAAAGCAGGGGTTAAAGTACATACCCGCATCATTTATGATGGAGATATTATGCCAGATAAAGTTGAGATTACTCCAGCTAAGTGTGCAGATAAAACTAAGATGGATAATCTAATTGTTCAGGATACAGATACTCTACATGTTTTTGATAGAGCTTATGTTGACTATCAAAGCTTTGATAATTACTGTAATGCTGGTATTCTCTTTTTATCAAGGCTTAAGATTAATGCTGCAATTAAAGTTCTAAAAACTAAAACTGTAATTATTGATGGCCAGGAAGTTAAAGATTCAATTGTTCTCTTAGGTGATAAAAAACAGGACAAACAGATGGATAACATCTTAAGAATATTAGAAATACCTGATAGAGAGAATCCTGGCAGTACAGTTAGATTAATTACAAACGACTTTGAACATTCTGCAGCATTAATCAGCAGATACTACAGAGATCGCTGGCAGATAGAGATCTTCTTTAAGTGGATCAAACAGCATCTGCATGTTAAAGTATTTTATGGACACAGTGAGAACGCTGTTAAATCACAGATATTTACTGCTTTAATCAGCTTTGTATTGCTTACTCTTTTAAAAAGAGAAGCCAATACAGATAAGAGTTTATTTAAGGTTTTGAAATATTTTAGAGCCTGTAAGTTTGAGAGTTTAAAAGCTTTTATCAAAAAGATAAATCGACCACCATCACGCTCATCTAAAGGTCGAAGGGTGATAGATTACGAAAAAATCTATCAGCTAACCGAAAGGCAGGTGATGGCAGGAGATACAGAGCTTTTATATTCAACAGAATTCAATCCAGTAATTCTGTAGAAAGAACAAATATATTATGGTAAAATGTGGATAAAGACTATCTCTTAGTACTCCATTATCTCTTTTTCTTAAAAAAGGATAGGGGTGTGACTGAATATTCTGTAGATAGTATGCTTTATCAATAACTTAAATTTGACAATGCTTAAATATTTTTATGCAATGCTAGTGATCTTTGATAAAGAAAAGTGTGCTGACTGCAAACTAAAATCAGAATGCAGAATCAAATCTAATAAAAAACATAACTCAATCAGTTTCACTGAAAAAGATTATGAAACTGGAAAACTTAGAAAAACAATGGGTGAAAAAGAATATATTAAAGAATGCAATCAGAGAGCTGGTGTAGAAGGACTACCTTCTGTCTTCAGACGCAAATACAATGTTGATAATATGCCTGTCAGGGGTGAAGTATGTCAAAAAATATGGTTCGGATTCAAAGTTGCAGCAGCGAACTTCAAAAAGCTGCTGAAAGGATTAAAACCAGCCACCCCATAGTTCAGGAAGACCTATTTCACACTATATAATTTTATTTTTACTGAGTAATTTAAATTTTAAGGTTCAAAACTTTAAATATTTTTTAATTAAGGATATTTATTTAGGCTTTTTGGGTCCAAACCAAACTTATTTAAAAAATAAAATTGACAAACAATTCATAATATTATATACTTAGTTTAAATTAAATGTTTACTTAAATTTAATCAGAATATATTGTGGAAAAAAGAAAAATTAATATGAACTCTAAGATAAAAAGAGATATAAAATTTTTGTTGATGCAAATAACTGGATTGGCTCTCTAAGATAAATCTGGAATTACACAGTGGCTCGGGTGAAAGCTAATATTGAACGATAAATTGATAGCTTAAAAAACCGCGTATCATTGTTTGGCTGAATAATTAAACTATGCGATACTAAGTAAAGACTATCAATATGGTTAAAATTTTATAAATTATATAAAAATATAAAATATTTTGAATATTTTGCAGGAACAATTCAATTGATCTATAATTATAAATATAAGAGTAATAATATATGCGAAGTAAATTTATTTTTGTTAAAAAGAAAAACGTTTTTCTGAATTTAAGTGAGAGGTTTTAAATATGTCAAATATAAAAAAAGTAGCTAAGTTAGCAGGAGTTTCTCCATCTACAGTATCAAATGTATTAAATGGAACTAAATATGTGTCAGATGAAACAAAAGAAAAAGTGACAATGGCAGTTAAAGAGTTGGACTATAAGCCTGATATATCTGCAAGAAATTTACGAGGAAAAAAAACAAAGTCCGTTGGTGTGGCAGTGCCATCTATATCTAATCCATTCTATTCTAATATTACAAAAGGAATTGAAGATTTTTGCTCTTCTAAAGGATATTCAGTTTTATTGAGCAATACATTTCATAGAAAACAAAAAGAGCTGCAGGCTATTAATTTGTTTATAGAAAAAAAAGTTGATGGTATTATTTCAGTAAGTATAACAAAAAATATCGAAGAATTACAAAAAATTATAAAAACAAATGTGAAAATAGTTTCTTTGGATCAAGATTTAGTTTTAGATAAAGTTGACTCAGTAGAACTTAACAATTTCAAAGGCGGATTTATGGCCACTCAGTATTTAATTGATCTTGGGTATAATGATGTGGCTTTTATAAGTGGTCCATTAAATAGACAAACTAGAAGAGAAAGATACAAGGGTTATATTCAAGCAATAAAATCCAATAATAAAAAGTTAAATAAAAATTTTATTAGAATAAGTAAAAATGAAGAGAAAACGATTTGTAATAATTTTGAAGATGTGTATGAATTTAATAATGGTTATAATCAAATGGCATCTTTAATTAATAATAATTATCCTGATGCAGTTTTTGCAATTAATGATATAACAGCTGTTGGTTGTATAAAAGCAATTTATGAAAGTAATTTAAGGATAGGTAAAGATATTTCTATAATTGGGTTTGATAATACTTCTTTGTCTAAATTTTCTACTCCTGGTTTAACTACAGTGGCTCAACCTATGTATAAAATGGGAAGTTTATCAGCAAAGATGTTATTACAAAGAATACAAAATGAATATACTGGAATTAAAAGAAAAAAAATTCTTAAACCTAAAATTATAAAACGAAGTTCAACAAGAGCAAATAATTAAATTTTTTATTTATTTCAGAAAAACGTTTTACTAAAACATTTGGAATAAATTAAAAAATAAAATGAAATTATACTATGTTTTTGTAAATAAAATATAGACAATTTATATTCTATTATTATTAATATCAAACATTTATTATTATAAATTTAAACAACAATTATTAATCTTAAAGGGGGTGAAGGTAAAGTCTTTGACAGAGCTGTATATTTGAATTTAAATTAAAAAGGAGGAAAAATAAAAATGAGAAACACAAAATATTTAAAATTGCTTTTACTATTAATATTAGTATTTTCACTTAGCTTATCTGTTATGGCAGAAGAATATAGTGAAGCACCTATTCTGAAAGAGATGGTAGCCGAAGGAAGACTAGAAAAAATTGGGGATAGACTCCCTGTTGAACCAGCTGTAATTGAAGATCTTTTAATTAAAGAAATTGGAAATTATGGAGGAAGATTAGAAAAAGGAACATTAGACTTAAGTGTTACTGATTATATGTATTTTGATCAGTCTGGCGTAGCAGATGGTCCTATGGCTAATATAAGAGGGTTTTTTGCTGAAAGAGTATATGATCCTGATAAATATGGGATTGTTCATATACCTCGGTTAGCTAAAGGTTGGGAATTTTCAGATAACAATAAAGAATTTACGCTTTATCTCCGTGAGGGAACAAAGTGGTCAGACGGGGAATTATTTACAGCTGAAGATGTAAAATTTAGTTATGAAGATATTATATTAGATGAAAATGTTCCTTATAATAGTAGTAATTGGATCATTGAAGGTGAACCAATAAAGCTGGAAATTGTTGATGACTATACAATCAAGTTTTATTTTCCTAAACCAATGCCTTTGTTTTTAAATTATCTTGATCCTGATTCTCCTGCTTTAGCTTTATATCCCAAACATAAACTTGAAAATTTACATCCAAAATATAACCCTGATGCTGAATATGAGGATTTAGTACAAGCTCGTAAAGCAGATGCCGATTTTGTACCAGTTACTCTAGGACCATGGAAAGTAAAAAAATATGTACCTGGTGTAAGAATGGAATTAGAAAGAAACCCTTATTATTGGGCAGTAGATAAAGATAATCAACAATTACCGTATATAGATGAAATATATTGGACTCAATATCCTGAAAGAAGTTCTCATGTATTGGCATTTATGGGTGGTAATTTAGATTTATTAGAATATAATGAAGGAGCAACTGATAATTTTAGTACTATGATGCAAAGAAGTCAGACAGGTCCTTTTAGAGTTTGGTTGACTGAATTAAGAGAAGGTCCTGCTATATACTTTAATTTTGATATAGAAGATCCAAATTTAAATAATCTCTTTAACAATCTAGATTTCAGAAAAGCATTAAGTTATGGAATAGATAGAGAAGCAATGGTCAGAGTATTTGTTCCTGGACGAGCCGAGCCTCATGTTAGAACCTTTTCTCCTTTAAATCCATATCATAATCCAGATACAGTTCCGGAGCCCATATATGATGTCAAAAAAGCAAATGAAATGCTTGATTCTCTTGGTTTAGATGATGTAGATAATGATGGATTTAGAGAGTTTTCTGATGGTTCTGAAATATCTTTAATTTTAAGAACTGTGCCATCTAGAATAGATATTTTTGATATGGTTAAAAATTTCTGGGAAGATATTGGAATCAGACTTTCATTAGATAGTACAAGAGAAGAAATGTTTTATGACATTTGGCAAAATGGAGAATTTGAGCTTTTGGGAGATAATGGTTGGGGTTGGTCTACATTACCATTACAACGACCTGACTGGTGGGTAGCTTCTGGAGAACCAGGAGAACCATCTACTTGGCATATTGTAAATAATAGTTGGGAAGTAGCACAAGAAACAAAAAAATTATTTGATGAAGCAGCAACTATTTCTGATTTTCAAGAACGCAAAGAAATAATGAATCGAGCTGAGACTTTAATTAGTAATAATTATCAAGGGTTAGGTACTTATGCTACAAGAAGACCACAAGGAGCATCAAATCGGTTAAAAAATGTACCAATAGTTAATAATCGAAGACTTACCTATTTATACACATATTCTTATGCATATTATATTGAGGAGTAAACTGGCATAAATATAATGAAGAGAATGGATTTCCATTCTCTTCATTAAAATATCTCTATAATGGAGGAATTATATGTTTGCTTATATAATCAGAAGATTTATTTACATGATACCAACTTTAATTCTTATTTCAATTTTAAGTTTTATAATCATTGATTTACCCCCTGGAGATTATTTGACGTATATGATTTCAAATCTTCAAAGACAAGGAATTGAAGTTAATGAATCACAAATTCAATATTATGAAGAAATGTATGGTTTGAATGAACCTTTACCTGTTCGATATTTTAAATGGATTGGTGGAATAGTTTTGCGTGGAGACTTTGGGATATCTTTTCGTTATCAGAGAAGTGTACTTTCTTTGATTTTAGAGAGATTACCTTGGACAATATTAATTTCTATTTTATCGATGATCTTGACATATATTGTTGCAATACCCTTAGGAATATTTTCAGCTACTCATAAATATACTGCAGGAGATAATTTATTAACATTTATTAGTTTTTTAGGTTTATCAATTCCAAACTTTTTTTTAGCTCTTCTATTATTATATATATCAGTGTTTTGGTTTGGATCATCAGCTACGGGTGGATTATTTTCTTCAGAATATATAAATGCATCATGGAGTTTTATGAAAATTATTGATTTATTAAAACACATTTGGATACCTGTAATTGTAAGTAGTACATATTCATGGGCTATGTATATGAGAATAACAAGAGCAAATATGTTAGATATTCTAAATGAACAATATATTATGACTGCTCGAGCTAAAGGATTATCAGAAATATTAGTTGTTTATAAACATGCTTTTAGTAACGCTTTACCACCTTTGATAATGAGGATTGGTGTAGCTCTACCATTTTTATTACAAGGAGCGATAATTACAAGTATAATAATGTCCCTTCCTACTACTGGTGTACTTTTTTATGATGCTATTAATGTGATGGATATGTATGTAATTGGGGGATTTATGTTAATGATTGGATTTATGTTAATGATTGGTAATATATTAGCGGATATTGCTTTAGCAATGGTAGATCCTAGAATAAAATATGAATAATAATTCTAAAGATATTAAATAATGGGGGTGGTTTAATATGAAATCAAATATAAAAGAAAAAAAAGCCAATAAAGTTAAAGGTCAAACTCAATTTCAAAAATCTTTAATGAAATTCAAAAGAAACAAAAGAGGCTTAGTTAGTTTGCTAGTTATTATAATACTAATGTTTTCAGTTATATTAGGAAGTTTTTTAACTCCTTATAGTTGGAAAGAACAACATCCAGAATATTCATTTGCTCCTCCAACAAAAATTAATTTCTTTGATGAAGATGGTTTAACATGGCCATATGTTAATAAAATAATTTCGGAATTAGATTATGAAACATATTCGTATAAATATAAATATGATAAAGAAATAAAATATCCAATTAAATTTTTGGTTAGAGGAGAAACCTATAATTTTTTAGGATTATTTGAAACAAATTTACATCTTTGGGGAGTTAATGAAGGAGAAATTTTTTTATTTGGAGCAGATAATTTGGGAAGAGATTTATTTTCAAGAATATTAGTTGGCGGCAGGATTTCTATTGGAATAAGTTTATTTGCAGTTCTTTTTTCTACAATAGTGGGGACAATAATAGGTTCAATAACAGGTTATTTTAGTGGTAAAGTAGATATGCTTGGACAAAGAATTATTGAAACTTTTATTGTGTTTCCTCAAATATTAATTTGGTTATCGTTATCGGCAGCTATTCCAGCAGATATTTCTCCGTATTTAGTATTATTAGGAATTATAATTGTTTTAGCTGCTGCAACATGGGCTCGCCTTGCAAGAGATATTAGAGCAAAGACCTTATCTGTGAGAGAAAATGATCATATTCAAGTAGCTAAAACTTTTGGAGCTTCTCATACTAGAATTATTTTTAGACATATTTTACCTTTACATGTAAGTCATATTCTCGTTATTGCCACTCTTAATCTGCCAGCCATTGTTATTGGAGAAAGCACTTTGAGTTTTTTGGGTATTGGCATAAAATCTCCTTTAACTAGTTGGGGAGCATTAATGAGACAAGCACAAAATATTAATTCTATTGCATCACATATGTGGTTATTAATACCAGGTATATTCATATTGATTTTAGTCTTAGCCTATAATTTTTTAGGAGATGCATTAAGAGATTCTATTGATCCTTATTCAAATTAGATTATTATTTATTGAAAGGAGACCTCTTGTGGGTGAAAATATACTTGAAGTTAAAAATTTAAAAACTTATTTTCATACTGAAGAAGGCATTATTAAAGCTGTTGATGATGTTACTTTTAGTGTTGAGAAAGGTAAAACTTTAGGAATAGTAGGTGAAAGTGGATGTGGGAAAAGTATAACTTCTTATTCAATTATGCAATTAGTACCTCATCCAGGAATAATTGAAAATGGTGAAATAATTTATAATAGTAATAATAAAAAAGTTAATTTATTAGATTTTTCTCCTCATAGCAAAGAAATGAGAAAAGTTAGAGGCAATGATATTGCTATGATATTTCAGGAACCAATGACTTCTTTAAATCCAATTTTTACAATTGGAAATCAAATTAGAGAAGCAATACATTTACATCAAGATTTAAATGAAAAAGAAGAAAAAAATAGGGCAGTAGAAGTATTAAAGCATGTTGGTATCTCTGCCCCTGAAAAAAGAGTTAATGAATATCCTCACCAATTAAGTGGTGGTATGAAACAAAGAGTTATGATAGCCATGGCATTAACTTGTAAACCTAATTTATTAATAGCAGATGAACCGACTACTGCACTTGATGTTACTATTGAAACTCAAATTTTAAAACTAATGAATGATATTCAAAAAGAATTAAAGATGTCTATAATATTAATAACTCATGATTTAGGAGTTATTGGAGAAATGGCAGATTATATAATTGTTATGTATACAGGCAAGATAGTAGAGAAAATTAATAAAAGAAACTTGTTTAATAATCCTAAACATCCATATACTCAAGGATTGATTGATTCAATTCCAACAATTGGAAAAAAAGAAAGATTAAAATCTATAAAGGGAACAGTTCCAAATTTAACCAATCTGCCTTCAGGATGTTATTTTTCTCCTAGATGCCCCTATAAAATGGATAAATGCGAAAAAAAACAGCCTCCATTATTTGAGATAGGTGATTGTCAAGGAGTTCGTTGTTGGTTGTATGAAGAGGAGGAATTATAACATGGATAATATTTTAGAAGTTAGTAGTTTAAAAAAATATTTTCCGATAAAAAAAGGATTGTTTAAAAAAAATGTTGCATATGTAAAAGCTGTAAATGATATTAGTTTTAAAGTAAAAAAAGGAGAAACATTAGGAGTAGTTGGTGAAAGTGGATGTGGTAAGTCAACTTTGGGTAAAACTATTATAGGATTATTAAAGCCAAATGAAGGAAACGTAAAATATAAAATAAATGGTAATCTAACTAAGATAAATGACGTAACTGACAAGAAAATAAGAAAAAAAATAAATCAAGAAATACAAATAATATTTCAAGATCCTTTTTCTTCTTTACATCCTAAAATGACTGTAAAAGATATTATTTCTGAACCTTTAGATATACATAATATTGGAACTAAAGAAAACAGATTAAACAAAGTTAAAAATTTAATGGAAAAAGTTTCTTTAAGTAGTTATCAAATAAATAGATATCCTCATGAGTTTAGTGGAGGTCAAAGACAAAGAATTAGTATTGCTCGAGCTTTAGCTTTAAATCCTAATTTAATAATTTGTGATGAACCAGTATCTGCACTTGATGTGTCTGTTCAAGCACAAATAATGAATTTATTTTCTGATTTACAAAAACAATTTAATTTGACTTATATTTTTATAGCGCATGATTTGAGCGTAATTGAGTATATTAGTGATAGAGTTTTAGTTATGTATTTAGGGAAAATAGTAGAAATTGGGGAGTCAAATGATATATATACTAATCCTCGTCATCCATACACTGAAGCATTACTATCATCTATTCCTGAGATCAATGGGGAAGAAGAATTTTCTAGAGTACCGTTGAAAGGAGACGTCCCAGATCCATCGAACCCTCCAAAAGGATGTAATTTTAACGAAAGATGTAAATATGCTAAAGATATATGTTTTAAAAAAGAACCTGAGTTAATAAAATCTAGAAAGAATAACAATTATGCTGCGTGTCATTTTGTTGATGAAATCAAATTAAATGGATATTATTAAAAAAATAAGATTAATTATTTTTGTTGTAACTTATATTTAAAAATTATTATTAATCTAAAGGGAGAGAGTATTGTGACTAAAAATAAATTATTTCCTTATGGAACAGTATTAAAAATCCAAAGAGAATTTTCTATGGAAGATATTTATAGCCATATGGATAAAATTAAACAATTAGGGATGAATTATATTGTTATTTGGCCTTCTGTATTTTGGTGGGAAGAAAAATCAGATAATTATCCTTATAATACTGGTATTAAAATATTAAAATATGCAGATGAATTAGATATTAAAATAATTATGGAAACAGCAGGACAAATTACAAATTTAGAATATTTGCCAGACTTTTTAATGAAAAAAGAATATTATGCTAAAAATTTTGATGGTACTTTGAGAAATACTTATAAAGGCTATGATTTCTTAAATTATAACCATCCTGAAGTAAATGATTTAATTGAAAAACAATTTAGTGAAATAGCAACATATTATAAAGATTATTCTGCTCTTTATGGCTATGATATCTGGAATGAAACTATGTTTACTTCCTATGATAAATATACTTTACAGCTTTTTAAAGATTGGTTAAAAGATAAATATAAAAATATAGATCAATTGAATGATATTTGGGAAAAAACATATTATAATTGGTCACAAATTAATTTTAATAAATGGATTTGGGCTAGTGTTATGCCTGTAGTAGATTACGAACAATTTCATAAAGAGAATGTAGGTATGATATTAAATAAATGGAAAAAAATAATAAAAGAAATTGATACGGAACATCCAATTATAGCTGATAACATTCATTCTACTTTGACTATGGATGGTTGTTATGAACGTCCACAAGATGACTGGAATGTAAGTCAAAATGTGGATGAAATGGGATTTTCGTTTTATCCAAAAAACACTCCTCACATGAAAAATTGGGAAAGATGGGAAACCTTAACTGGAATGAGATCTTCTAATCATAATAAAGTTTTTTGGATTTCCGAAATGCAATCACACCATCAAGCTATGTATAATCCATCAAGTTTAGTAGGAGTCGAAGAAATAAAATGGTGGAATTGGGAAGCTATTTCTCATGGTGCAAAAGGTATTATATATTGGAAATGGGTTCCGTTTATTAAAGGAGTACAAACTTTTGGTAGAGGCTTAGTAGATTATAGAGGTGAATTTAATTCTAGAACGGATGAAATAAAGAAAATAATTAATATTTTAGATAATAATAAGGAGTTTTCTGAATTTAAACCACCAACTCCCAAAGTTGCAATTTTATATGATAGTTTAAATCATGATTTTAGTAAAGCTTTTTCTAATTATTATCAACCGCATATTTCTAATTCAATTTATTTAGATTCTTTAGCTGGATTATATGAAGCTTTATGGGAACAAAATATTTTATCAAATTTTGTAACTCCAAATGATATTGATAAAATGTTTTCAGAAGGATATAAAGTTTTATTTATAAATAATCAATTAAATTTTGATAATAACATAATTGAGGCTTTAACTGATTTTGTAAATAAAGGTGGCGTTTTAATTTGTACTGGGCGTTGTGGTTTTATAAAGGATAATGGAATTTTAAATAATAAAATACCAGGAGGGAAATTCAATTCAAAAATTGGATGTACATTAAAAGATATATCAGTTGGTAATTTAAATATGATAACTAATGATGGTATAGAACTTCAAGGATTTTATGAAAAACAATTATTAGATGTTAACAAAGAAAGTGATATTTTAGCTTCATATGAAGATGAAAATCCTGCTATAATTAGAAATAAACATGGAAAAGGAGAAATAATTTATATAAGCACTTACTTGTGGTATGGTTATTATCAAAATAAATCAATTGGCATAAAAAAATACTTAAATAAACTAACTAAAGAATATAACCTTAAAAAAATTGATATAAATAATGATATAAAAATTAATTATTTACAAGGTGAAAATGGTTTTATTATTTTTATTTTTAATTATGAAGATAAAATAAGCCAAGGTAATATAAATATAAATAATGTTAATAATGGAGATGTAATTATAGAAGATCTATACACAAATATTAAAAAGAAAAAAACAATAGAAGATAATATATTACAGATTAATTATAAAATTAATGAAAAAGATGTTAAAGTATATAAAATACAATATTAAATACATTATTAAAAGGGGGTGATCCATTTTGGAATTAAAAAGAATTAATATGCCATTGAAATTAATTTCAAATAGAGTAACTAGGACTTATACTGGAGGGGAATTAATAGACAAATTTTTGGGAAATAATAATCCAAAAGATAATAACAAACCTGAAGTATGGATAGGTTCCATTATTGAAGCAAAGAATGAAGAAAAAAGTAAAACAAATGAGGGTCTAAGTTATGTTGAAGTTTTTGGCGATAAATATTTACTGAAAGATGTTATAGAAAAAAATGCAGAATTTTTTTTAGGAGAGAAACATTTAAAAAAATATGGTATGAATACAGCTTTGTTAGTTAAAATGCTTGATTCATCTGAAAGATTGACTATTCAAGTACATCCAACTCAAATAAAAGCAAAAGATCTTTTTAATTCTAAATTTGGGAAAACTGAAGCTTGGTATATATTAGATACTCGTAAAATCGAAGATGAAACTCCATATATATTATTAGGTTTTAAGCCAGAAATAACAAAAACAAAATGGAAAAATTTGTTTAAAAAACAAGATATTAAAGGTATGATAAATTCATTAAACAAAATTAATGTAAAACCTGGTGAAGTATATTTAGTTGAATCAGGTGTACCACATGCAATTGGCCCCGGATGTTTTTTAATAGAAATTCAGGAACCAACAGATTATACTATTAGAGTAGAAAAGACTACACCTTCTAATAAAAAAATATCAGATGAATTATGTCATCAAGGGATAGGATTTGAAAAAATGTTTGATTGTTTTGAATATCATGGCTATAATAAAACACAAATTATAAAAAAATGGAGAAAAAATAAGTTAAATAATATTAATATAAAAGAAAATATAGAAACTGTTTTAATTGATTATGAAGATACACCACATTTTAAAATGAAGTTATATGATATTTTTGACACATATAAACTTTATAACAAGAAAGAACAATTTTCAATTTTAACTATAATCTCTGGAAAAGGCAAAATTTTGTGGAATGACCAAGTGATTAATTTAAAACGTGGAGAGAGTTTTTTTCTACCAGCAAAGATAAATGATATTAAAATTATAAATAAATCTGATAAGAATTCAATTTCTTTATTAAGATGCTATCCTCCATCTATTTAATTAGTTTATTCATGATATGAGTTAAAATTGCAAATAATAAAATAGAATGAAAATCCTTACACAATCCTAATAAAAAATCTGATAATAGTGGATACTGGTTTTTTATCAACAGCTCTTTTAAGCTAGTTATTTATTTTTTTCAAGTGATTTGCAAGTAATCTCAGTTGTGTAATAATGATTTTGATGATAGTACTTTTTGCTTTAACATCGGCACCTTTAGTCTTATTTTTGAGAAATTCTTTAATTTTTTTGGCTCTTTGACAAATGTTGTGAAATCTAAATAGCACCGTTTGAATCAAGTTATCTCTTTAATTTTTTGAATTGCTCTTAAATACTTAGCAATGATAAAAATACTCGGCGTTT
>Ga0182236_100238_pt1 | contig 14468 bp, 14 predicted proteins | sample hydfratesGB_TF_A_FD_132422 | JGI IMG/M metagenome (GOLD analysis project Ga0182236, IMG submission 132422) | Subsurface microbial communities from deep shales in Ohio, USA - hydraulic fracturing test GB_TF_A | ecosystem: Environmental > Aquatic > Deep subsurface > Shale gas/oil reservoir >... | reverse complement strand
CCTATGGATGATATGTGGGAAAGTTTAACAGTAGAAAATTCAAAATTTTATTTGGTTTATTTAGAGAATAATAAGGTTGGTTATTATTCTCTTGATGATAATAACTATATTATCCAGTTTTTTGTTTTGGATGAATTTATTGAATTTAACTATGATATTTTAGTTTATATTTTAAAAAAACATGATATTAAAAATGGGTTTATTAGCACTTCTGATATTAAATCATTGCCCGTTTTTTTGGATTTATCTAAAAATGTTAATGTGGATACTTATTTATATACAGATAATAAAAATATTGTTTTAAAAAAACCTTTTGATGATTTAGTGGTTAATGTTGCAGATGATAACGATTTAAAGAGAGCTTTTGATTATGTTGAAAACTCTGTCAATCTAAAAGGTGATTGGCAATGGGATTATTTAAGAAATCTGGGTTTTATGCTTACCATAGGATTTTGGAAATAGAGTTTTAATTTTTTTGAATGTACTTTTTGTATCCAGGGAAAACATAAGTCAATAAAAGAACCAAGTTTATAGCACAAACTAATATTATATAAGTTCTTGATGATATTCTGTCTAATAATATGCTTCCCATTAATATAGAAAATATAGAGGATATTTCTATTGCCATTACATTAAAATCTCCAATACGAGCCCTAACTTTATTATCTACATTCCTTTGATAATTAGAACTTATCAATACGCTGGAGGATATTACAAAGAATCCTATCATCAATATAAAGGGAGCTATTATTATAAAATGTAGTATTTTATTTTCTATATTCATTGATATTGTTATCCCTATCATAAACATACTTAAATTTATCAATAGATATGAAGATACAAAGAATTTGAAACTCCCTAAATGTTTTCTGAAAAACAACAATAAAGTTGCCCCGATTAATGTTCCAAGAGTTGAAACACTTTTAAAAAAACCTATGTAAGAGTCATTAAATCCACCATCTCTTTGCAACATCAATGGTAAAAAAGTTGCTGTTATTGGTATTGAAAAACTAAATAAAATGACATTTGTAAGAGAAAAATACACTAATTTTTTTCTTTTGAATAAATAAGTTAAACCTTCTTTCAGCTCTTTATAAAAATTGATTTCTTTTAATTTTACTTTTTTGTTTTTGAACTCATAATTTATAAAAAGCTCACTTATTCCGGATATTATAAAACTGATTCCATTTATAAAAAGTAAGTATTCTATTCCAAAAAAAGCAAACAATAACCCTCCCAAAGTCGGACCAGAAATACTGGATAAATTATCTGAAATTGACATTAAAGAGTATGCCTTTTCATAATTATTTTCTTTGACTATTTCTGGAACCATAGCCCTACTCGCAGAAAGAAACAGAGAACTTATAAAAGATTGTATTATTAGATATATTATAATCAAAGGTAATGATAAAATACCTTTTAAAGCAAGAAATCCAACAAATAAACACAACACTCCACTTAAAAGGTCTATAGATACCATTATGTTTTTTTTATTATATTTATCTGCAATAACTGACACAAAAGGTTTTACAACAATATCACTTATAGCAATAAATATCGTTGTAGAACCAAGTGCTGCTGCAGTTCCATACATTTTTAATATTAATAGAGGAAATCCTATTTCCTGTATTGAATCCCCCAATCTGGAAACAAATCTTCCGCTTAAATAAAGATAAAAGTTCTTGTTCATCTAATCCCTCCGAAAAAATCTATTAACTTTGTAAAATTTTGTATCTCGGAAATATAAAAAATAATATAGTAAATAAGTATATAAAACCAAAAGAAAGAATATATATCACACTTCCTTTTGAATCGAGTAAAAATCCACCCACTATAACACTTAAAAGCATAGCTATTTGCATTGTTAAATATCTGAAAGATCCTATTCTCGCTCTCATTTCATTTGGTAAACTCCTTTGAAAAGCTGAATTCACTATAACGTTTGAAGAAAGCATAAAAAAACTATTTATAAATAAACATATAGATAATATAATGAATTTAAACAATTCATTTTGCATATTTATTCCAAGGGTTATTCCAAACAATATAAAAGAGATGGAGAAGATTATGAAAGAGACAACAAAACTTTTTTTGTTGTTAAAATTCTTTTTAATAAATATTATCATTGTGGCCCCTATTAAAGAGCCTGCTGTCATTACACTACTTGCAATACCTACATAATAATTTTCGAATCCATTTTCCTTGAAAAAAAATGCAAAATACTGGGAAATTGGTATGATTATAAAAAATGAATTTATCATTGATACAGATACAACGTATTTTATTTTTTTACTTTTTAACATATACACAAATCCATCTTTTATATTTTTTATATATTTAATTTTTAATATATTTTTTGTTTTTCCATTTTTATTGTAAGTATATTTTATAAGTATTTCAGTTACAGCTGATATTAAAAACGATATACCATTTATTAATAATAGTATTTTTATGCCTAAAAAACTATAAAGCATAGTTCCTATTATAGGGCCACTTATAGAAGAAATATTATTTATTAATGTCATATAAGAATATGCTTTTTCAAGTTTTTTGTCTTCTACTAACTCTGGCATTAAAGCATAACTTGCAGAATCAAATAATGTGCTCACAAATGACTGTATAACAAGATATATTATTATTATTGGCAAACTCAACATATCTTTATAAGCAACAAAAGCCATAATTAAGCAAAGTAATCCACTTACTATGTCTGTATTTATCATTAATTTTTTTCTATTTAAATTATCTGCTATAACTCCGAGAAAAGGTCTTATCATTATTTCTGTTATCATAATCACTGTTGTAGCCAAAGCCATTATTTTTGCTGAACCATATAAATCCAAGATCAACAAGGGGAAACCAATTATTTGAATAGAATCTCCAAATCCTGATGTGAATCTTCCCGCTATGTATATATAAAAATTTTTATTCATCTTTTCACCACCATAATCAAAATTAATTTTTAGGTATTGAATACCTATTTTATTTTTATTTCATAATTAACTTTGATTTATACCATGCTGGTTTATGTTAATCAATAAAACCCATTTGGTTTCCTCCTAAAATAATAATATTTTGGTTCATTTTTTCAGAAAATAAAATTCTTTATTAATCACATTTTTTAATTACTTTTATATTTTCTTTTTATCAAAATCTATTTTTTTTGCTTCACTTAAAGTTGCTTCTCTTACTATATTGAGCCCCAATTTCTTTTATTATTTTTAAGGTATTATAAGGCTCTTCATCTTTATACCTTGAATTATAATTCATTTAAAATCAACTCTTTTTCTTTAGAATTTTTCAATATATTTTTAACCTTGCCATCTTCTAATATGATTATTTCATCATATAAATCTATTAATTCTCGATTCAGTTTATGCTGAATATTCAAAAGAGTTAGATTTTTGTTATCTAATAATGATTTTTCTAATTCATATGCACTCTTAACATCAAATGCGGAAGTTATTTCATCAATAATCAAAAATTTTGATTTCTTTAAAAGAACTCTTGAAATATTTATCTTTTGTATTTCTCCTCCAGATAAATTACCTTCACTATCTTTAAAATCTTTGTCATTATATATATCATTTTCTATTCTTTGAAGATTCATTAATTCTATCATTTGGTTTAATCTATTTTGTTCATAATTTGAATATAAAAAAATATTTTCTTTTAATGTATCATTAAACATAAAAGGTTTTTGAAAAATAATTCCTATTTTTTCATAATAAGATTTATCTTCTATTTTTTTTAAAGGTCTTTTATTTACCAAAATATCCCCTGAGTAATTTCCATATATTTTAGATATTAACTTAAATAAAGTAGATTTACCACTTCCATTTTTACCGTAAATAAGATATTTTTTATTTTTCTCAAATTTAAGATTTATGTCTTTCAAAGCATGATTTTCATCATATTTAAAATTTAAGTTTTTTATTTCTATTTCTTCTATATCTTCATTCATATAAATTTTTGGTTCTTCATTCTCTATAATTTTAAATTCTTCAAATAAAGATGTTTTTACTTTTTTTATACTATTGAATATATTCAATTGATAGGAGATACTTATTACAGGGCCAACAAGCATTTCCGAAACCCCTACAGCTGCAAGAAGTCCTCCTGCAGTCATGAGATTTTTTGTTATTAAATAAACTCCAACTATTATTATAGATATGTAGTTGAAATAAGAAAAAAATCCTATAATTATTTGAGATTTCGAATTAGTATTTTCATATTTTTGCATTTTTTTATTTGAATCATTAGATAATTTTTTAGAATTATTTTTGAATTTTTCTTCTACATTGTTTGTTTTTATATTCAAAAATCCATTTATTATATCTCCAAGAGATATATTGTACCTTCTTAAACTATCTAAATATTCTTGTTTTTCATTATTAAGTTTATTTTTGAAAATTATAGGTATTAATAATGGAATTGCATTTGTAATTAATACCACTAATGCTATTAATGGATGTAGTCCAAATAGAGAAGCTGAATATATTATTATTGAGAATAAATTGAATAATATATCTATAAACTGGATATAATAATTATTTACTATTTCGTTTATATCGTTATTATATATTGAAATATACTCTTGATTTTTTCTTTTATGAAAAATATTAAAAGGTTTATATAGTAATCCTTCTGTTATTTTTTCCCTAATTGTATTAATTAGATCTTTTTTGTACGACGTCATGCTAAATTTCCTTAATAATTCTGCTATTAATATTCCTGCTATGGTTAAAACTAAAATAATTGTATTTTTTTTGATACTTTCAAAATCTAAATCAATTGCATGATTAAGCATATTTTTTGCTATAAATGGAATTCTTACATTTAATACCGCTACTGATATTGATACTGTGAGTATAAAAACGAATTTCATTTTCATTTTTTTATTCAATATTTTCATCTATTCACCTACTTATTTTTTTAAAATACTTCCACAAATATTATTTATATTTTCTCCTTTTTTTTTATATTTATTTTTAATTTTTTCAAAGTTATTGATATAAATGTTGTTGTATTTTTCAAATCCTAAATTAATTAATTTTTTATAATCATCTAAATAAATATTTCCTAAATAAAATATTTCATCTATTAAAAGAGTACAGGGAGTAATATCACCAGTTTCAAGAATTGACCAACTCAAAGTACCAGCTTTGCAATTAAAAAAATTTTCTTTACTCAAATTTTTAGGACTATCAATATATGAAATATTTATTATTCCTTTATATTTTTCTCTTAAAGAAAATAAATTATTTCTAATTAAATTAAAATCATAATTATTAAAGTTATCTTTATTGTTTATTGCTCTGCCTATCATTAAAACTTCACCAAAAACTATATTTTTTATGCCAATCTTTATAGACAATTTAATAAAATTCTCTATTTCTTCAATATCATTGCTCTTTACTTGAGTTTGTATTGTAAGGTTTTTATTATATCTTTGAATATATTGTATATTTTTTATAACTTTTTTAAAAGAATTTTTATTTCCAACAAAATAATTATGAGTTTTTTCAGAATAACCATATAATGTTAATTTTATATTATCAAATTTTTCGATCAATTTTGGACTTGGTTTATTTTTCCAATTTCCTGATGTTATTATAGAAAAATAAAAGTCATTATAATAATTATTAATTATTTCATCTAATTCTTCATATAAAAAGGGGTCTCCTCCAGAAAATTCGATTTCAGGAGTTTTATTTTTGATATAATTAAAAAAAGAAAATAATTTATTGATATCTATCTTTTGATTTTTTATACTATTAGAATATTTATAGCAATGTAAACAACTATGTAAACATTTATTTGTTAATAAAATTTGTATATTATAAGGAAAATATTTATTTTTGATACCAGAATATATAAGTTTTTTTCTTTTATTTTTTTTAAAAGAAATTTCTAATATTTCTTTCATTTCATCAATTACAATTTTAGAAAAAGTAAAATAATTAATATTAAAATTATTTTTAGATACTTTATCTATAAGATCATCAAAATTATTATTCCCTTTTAAAATTTCGATAAAAATTAATGACTTTAATTCATTAAGCTTTAACCAACTATTTGCTTTGTATATATACAAGAATTTACCATAAAAATGAATTTTATTTATATTTTTTAGATAGATATACATAAACCCCTTCATGAAAAAGGCAGTAATTATAATTACTGCCTTGAAATTTTTAAGGAATTACAGTTTGTTGGGTTTTTCTAGTTCCACAACCTCTGATTTCATAATTAGAACTCTTTTCGCTTTCAATAATTAGAATTTTCATAAATTCACCTACTTTCATTTTATTAGAGTATTAACTAAAATATCATCACCATTAATTTTTGAATTTTCATCATCATCTCCAGCGAATAATAAAATACCATTTAAAATTAGAATAATTATTATTAAAATAGATAGTGTTTTTTTCATTTTTTATCCTCCTCAATAACTATTTTTATTACTTTTTTATTACATTTATATTTTAATAATACTCTTTTTTATATGATTTTCAACTCAGATAATAAAATATAGAAATACCATTAATAAAGGATTTATATTTTTTGAATTAAAAAATTTCTATTAGGTTTTTCAAGATATTTTTTATCAACATTAATTTATAAAACCTTTGTTTAATTGATTAATAAATAATTATGTTATAATTGAATATAAATATTTTTCATAATAATTTTGTAATTTATAAATAATTAATTTATTTTATTATTTGTTAATTTTTAGTTGCTTTTTATTTTCTTTAATTTTAATAAGAGTTTCATAAAGGAGTCAAAATGTACATAAAAAAATTATTAAGAGTTTTGGATTATGGTCAATTTATAAAACCTTTTATTGATTATTTCCTCAATTTTTCAAACACAAATATATATGATGATGAAATAAAATACTTAAAAGCAATAAAATTAAAATGGAGTGGAAATTATAATGAAGCTTTGTTAAAAATTAATGATTCTTTATCAACAGTAAACAAAAAAAATATTTATTATCTTTTATTAATAGAAAAAATGGATGTTCTAACTAAATTATCTAAAAAAAATGAGATTAAAGATGTTTTTATTGAATTAAAAAAAGGAATCTCAAGAACTCCCAATTATGTTAGACCATTGATTATAGGGTCGTTAAATATCACAAGAGAGGTTTATTATGATTATATATCTTTAGAAGAGGTTAGAACCTGGAGTTATGAATATGATAAATTTCCAGTGGATAAAGCCTATATGTTTATGGCTGAAGCAAGAAAAAAGAGAAATGAAAAAAACTATATAGAATCTAAAAACCTTAATCTTGATGCTTTTTATATTTTAAAAGATGTTCCAAACCCTTCTGGAATAACTAAAGCTTTGAATAACATTTGTTGGTGGTTAAGATATGAAAACATTGAATTATCTTTAAAATTTACTTTCCCTTTATTATTTTATCTTGGTTATTATTTTGAAGATTTTCAAAGTAAGATTTTTAATACTTTTGATACCGTTTTAACCGTACAAAAAAGATCTAACTTGAACATTTTTTATGATAATATTTTTATTATTTCAAAAATTTACTCTAATCTAAATAATGATAAAAAAATTTATATAAAAAATAAATTCCCAGAATTAATAAAATATATAGATAATTATTATTTGTGTGATTCCCCTAAATACTACAAAAATACTAAAAATTTGAGAAACTTTCTAAAAGAATTTATTTTTGAAAAGAATTTTTCTATTGAAAATATGAACGTTTCTTCAAGAACGATAAAAGATTTTTTATTAGAAAAAAGAGATAATATTCAATCGATAACTTTGAATAAAATTTTAAAAAATTTAGAGTTTGATTTTGATATTGATCTCCCGATAGAAGTAATTACTGAAATAAAAAAAGACTTTATAGACAATAAATTTAGAAAAAATGCCAAAAGATTTTTTTCTTTATCTAAAGAAAAACAATTTTTAGAACTTTTCATTTCTTACTTGAGTAATTATTATAGAAACGAAATCAATCTATTGCAGATAATAAAATATATAAATAAAGATAAATTGATAAAAGTAAACATCACTTATCCATTGAAACAATTGATCAATTTTATTTTTTATAAGTATAAAAATCCCATTCTATATTTAGAAAATGATTTTAAAATTAATTCTTATAATAGTTTTGAGTTTGATTCAAGTTCTTTTTATTATGGTAGAAAAAAGTTAATAGAAGCCTTTTTTAATGATTTTAATAAAAAATATTTATTTGATTTTATAAAAATTTATTGTAATCTTAGCTTTCAAGAAAAAGATGTTTTAGAAAAATTTATAAGAAATTATAAAAGATATGATTTTAAAAATATACCAAAAGTTATGTTACCTAAACCAAATAAAGAATTTATTCCTTTTATTAAAAAATTTGAATTAAATAAAAGACTTTCTTCAACATCTTTTTGGTGTTTTGAGGAAAAAGATAGGAAAGGTTTCATTGAAATAATTAATAAGTTTTTATAATTTTCATCCTCTCTTTTTTCATATATTTTTATTACCAAAACTTCTTTTAAAAATTGATTGAGACGCAAACAAAATTATTAACCCTACTACTATAACCAATAATCTACTAAACAAAAAAGAAGTGCTAAAATTAAAGTTTTCCAATAAAAATGTTTTCGTCACTTTTTGCCACGTGAAAATAATCAGACTATAATTTGTATAATCGAGTATTTTGCTTATTCCTAATATATCTAATGCCCATTTACCATTTGTATTTAAATATATCGGTATTAATATTTGAGAAAAATAGAGAAATATGAATACTATTAATCCAAAAGTTCTTTTTAAAAAAGGTACTACTTGAAATAATATAGAAAGAGTAGCGGTAAAATACATCAAAGGCAATATGATTATCAGCCAAGGCGTCAATAATTCTATTAAGTTAAGAGGATTTTCTCCTCTTATTACTTGCATTATTCCTCCCAAAACAAAAATTATTAAAGTAATTAATGATAGAATAATAAAATTTGAAAAATGTTTATATATTATATAGTTTTTATTCTCATATGTTTTATCATTTTTTATTTTGCCATTACTTCTCATCATATTATTCTTTAAAAATAAAAATCCTAATGGATATATAAAGAGTATTGTTATAATACTCATTTTCAAACCAACCCAAACAGAGTTGTTTATTCCTCTTCCTAACTCACCAGATACAATAACTTGAAGATCAAAAATATACCCAAACATACTTAAAAAAACTGCTATTAAAGATATCAAAATCATAAAAATAAATTCTCCACTTTTTATGAACTTAATAGAATCAACAAAAGACTTTTTTGCTAAAGTTTTCATTAAATCCCCACTAAATACAATTTATCCTCTGAAATATTTTACGAGTTATTACCTATTTTGATTTCTCTATCAAAATTTTTTAAAGAAGAATTTCTATGACTAATGCATAAAATAGTTTTATTTTTAAATTTAGATAGTATTTTATTCAATATTTTTGATTCAGTTATTTCATCCACACTACTTAACGATTCATCTATAAGTATTAGATCAGGATTTTTAAATAAATTTTGAGCTAAACTTATTCTTGATTTTTCTCCTCCAGATAATACATTATTGTTTATTCTTTTTTCTGATTTATAATTTAATATTTCATTTAACTCGGAAATTTCAATTATTTCTGATAGATCTTCCTCATTTTTCCCCAATAAAATATTTTCTTTTATGCTTCCAGAATAAACTTCCTGACCTTGAAATGATATTCCTACTATATTTCTAATACTTTTTGAAGAAATCTTTTTTAAATCTATTCCATTTATTTTAATTTCTCCACTGTAATTATTTCTAAGTTTTAAAACAGTTTCAAAAAAAGAGCTTTTGCCTATTCCACTTTCACCAGATATTAATACTTTTTCACTTTTTTTTATATTCATATCTGGTATATCCAACAATCTATCTTCCGATATTTTTATTTTTAAATTTTTAGTTTCCAAACTTTCAAAATTATCTATGTAAATACCTTCAACATTTTCTTGATCTAGTTTTTCTAACTCGTCTAAACTTTTTAAATATGGTTTTGAGCTAAAAAATTCCATTATTAAAGAATAAAAACTTTTAAAACTGGATAAAAATAAGGGTATAAATGAATATAAAACTATTATATTTCCAACAGAAATATTCAATAAGTTAGTAAATTTCATTATTAAGTATATTATTGTTATTGGCACCAAGGAATTTATTAAAGAACTGACATAAGACCAATAATTTTCTACAACAGCTGATTTTATAACAGCTTTGTTTAGTTCTTCATTTTTAGCTCGTATTTTCTCTAAAAAAAAGTGATAAGCATTTTTTACTTTTATATTTTTCACTGAACTAAATGATTCAATTGCTGTTGAGGATAATTCTCTTGATTTCTCTAACATTTTCATCTGATATTCTGACATTTTGTTTTTTACTCCTAATGTCGTTAATAATATTAAAGGAATAGCTATTAAAGTAAAAACACCTGCAAATATATTTATTTTTATAAGTATATAAAAGTAAATGGTCATTTCAATTATTTTTGTACTCATATATATTATTGACGTATAAAAACCAGATACTTTCATAGAAGACATGTTTAAATTAGTCCATATTGCTGCAGAAGTCTTATTTAGAAAATAATTATAATCTGTTTTAAATAATTTTTTTGCATAGAAAACATTATAATTTTTTGCCCCTCTCCAATTCATCAAATTATTTATCACCGAAGATAAAATATTTAAGATAAAAACAAATAAAAAAATTATAAATATAATGAATAAATTTTCTTCAATGACATTCAATTTATTTTCTATGATTCCTTCATTAAAAAATAATTTTAGTTTTTCTGATAATACAAACGACAAAATACCTAATAATATAGAAGAAATAAAAGCTATTATTGAATTTAACTTGTTATTTTTTATGTATATTTTAAATTTATTCATTAAAAATCACCTTTTAATCATTAATATTCTAATAATTTGTTATTTTTAATTTCATATTTTTTATCAGCAATTTTATCAAAATCATCTAGATGACTTATAACAAAAATTATTTTGTCTTTTTTTAATTCCATTATTTTTTCAACTAACTTTTCTTTAGTTTTCTTGTCAAGGTTATTTGTAGGTTCATCAAACAAAATAATATCTTTTTCTGATTGATTGAAAATTCTTGCAAGATTAATTTTTTGTTTTTCTCCAAGAGATAATCCAATATTTTTCATATCAATAAATTTTGAACTGTTTGATATATTTAGTAATCTTTCTATGTTTTCATAATTTTCTTCTTTATCTCCAAATATTATGTTTTCTTTTACAGTACCTTCAAAGATAAAAATTTGATTTCCTTGATAAGACAAGTTACTTGAAACATCTTTGTTTATTTTAAAAATATATTCATTTTTATCTTGATTTTCTCTATAGTCATTTATTTTAGATATAAGATTAAAAAATGTTGATTTCCCAGAGCCATTATCTCCCTTGATTAAGTATAAGCCAGGTTTATTTTCTATAATTAAATTTTCTATTTTGTATAGAATTTTATCTGCTTCATTTATAACATTGTAGTTTCTTATTTCAATTAATTTATCTGTATTTTCAAAATCAATATCTTCATTGGTTCTATTGTAAAAATCATTCACTCTTTTTAAAATAGGTTTATTAGCTTTCTTTTGAATAACTGCCTGAACAATATGATGTAGTGGTTCAAAAAGCATTGTTGAGTATTGAGAAAACATTACTAAACTTCCCAAGGATAACTGATTTTGTATTACTTGGTACGATCCTACACCAAGAACCAAAAACGTCGAAATTGTGCTTAAAAAATTTGGTATTTCAACTGTGAAATTATACCAATAAGAATATTTTATTCTTTCATTCTGCCAGTTATTTTTTTTATCTTCAAATTTTTTTAAGAAAAAGTTATCTTTATTATTCAAATTTATAGGTGTTTTACCTTCTATTATTTTATTTGCCATTAAAATAAATTGATCAGCTGCTAACCTTTCCGATAACGAATATTTTTCCAATTTTTTTCTATTAATAACCATTGAGAGTATGTAAAATGGAATAAATAATAAACTAATTATTGTTAGCTCTGGACTTATCAATAATAAAATGATATAACCAAAAATAATTCTTAAAATTGAATTAATACCTGTAGCATAATATGTCACAAAAACATTACTGTAATTACTAGAATCTTGAAGTATTATATTTAAAAGTTCTCCTTTATCAATGTTTTTATAGTCGTGTTTTTTTATATTTAAAACTTTTTTTATTATTTTTTTTCTAATTTTATTGGATAATTGAACAGGTATTTTATCCCAAAGGTATTTTTGAAAATAAAATGTATAAATATGTAAACCAACAGAAAATATGACAGTAATTATAATCCATATTTTTATTGAATTTAGATTTTGTTCCATAATTAAATCATCTATAAGATATTTTGTAAAATAAGGAATTAAATAATAAAGCGCTACCCCCAAAAAACTAAAAAGAATTAAAAAAGATATTTTTAATAAATTGCTTTTTTCCTTAAAATTTAAAATTTTTTTCATTTTTTGACTCCTTATAATAAAGCTTTATTAAATCATTTATTATATATTTTTCCGGTATACATTCATTGATTTTTTTTACTTTTAAAAAACCACATCCACCCATACACCAAGGCATAACTTTACAGTCAAAACACTTTTTTGATTCAAAAGGATCTCTTAGCATTTTATTATAAAAACTCTTAGCATTTTTAAATAATTCACCTTTGGAATTTATATCTCCTAAATAAAAAGCTTCTTCTTTTTCAGAAGAAGAACATCTATAAAATTTCCCATCTGTATTAATTAAATAAGTATTTAATCTATCAAATTCGCAATTATAGCCTTTTGTAAAGTAAAATGGTATTTTTATTTTTTTATTTAATAATAAATTATATATTAATAATAAATCCTTTGAATACTCTTTAACGCTTTGATAAAATATATCTTTATTTGTATAACTAATATCCATTTTTTTTGCTTCATTGAAATGAAAGCTAATTCTATTATTATTCAATAATTTATTTTTTTCCATTTGAATTAAAAATTTATTAATATCACTATTGTTTTTATTTACATTTATCCTTATTAAAATTTCAAAATTTGATTTTTCTAATATATTTTTTATATTTTTCAATATTTTATCATAAGTATTTTCACCCTGGTTGGTTTTCCTTGTTTTATTATGTTCATCACTATTCCCATCTATAGTTATTTGAAAAGAGTTTATTTGAGTATTTTTTAATTTTTCTATATTTTTTTTATTTAATAGATATCCATTAGTTGTCATCGAAGATTTTAAATCAATATTTTTATATTTTTTAAGTATATAATTTTCTATATCAAATATAGGTTGTGGATTAATTAAAGGTTCTCCTCCAAACCAATGTATAAAAATATATTTAATATTATCATTCTCAACTTTTTTATCAATGAAATTTTTAATTTTTAGAATTACATCATTTTCTAAATTTGTTTTTAAATGATCTTGATAGCAATACACACAATTAAAATTACAGTTATTTGTTGTTTTTATTGTTAGATTCAGATAGTCACTTGAATAAATTTTCCTCAAATATAGCATTTTTAGTTCTTTAATTTCGTCATAATCTTTATCTAACCATAAACCATATTCATAAAATTTTTGAGTTATTTTTTCTGAAACTATCTTATTATTTTTATAATATGAATAGAATTCTTCGTTTAACTCTAACATACTATTTTTAAGAGTATTATAAATAACCCAATTTCCATTTAAAGATATTTCAATGTTATATTTAGATTTTTTTATTTCATTTATATTTTTCATTTCTGCCTCCATCAATATAAGAAAGATAAGTTAAAAACTTATCTTTCTTAATTATTTTAACTTAATTTTGATGATGTCCCTGGACAACAGTTACTTACTCCTCCAACTCCACAACTATTTGTGTGATAAATAATTTTTTTTGGTTTTATAATCTCAATCATTATTTCACCTCCTTTCGATTAAAATAATTAATAAACTGAATCACTAATTTTATAGCTGTCTAAATTATTTATCTTTTCATCATTTTTATTTCCTTCTGCAAATACTATAGTATTTAGCGTTAAAACAACTACAATTAAAATAATTATTAAAATTTTTTTCATTTGTAACCCTCCATCTTAAACAGACATTTACAAAATTATAACAAATCTGATATGGTTTGCAACTTTGGATAAGATCTCTGGAACTACTATTTTATGAGGGTTTTCATTTTTTGATTTTCCTGCAATATATTAATAACTTTACTTCTTATCACTATAAATTTGTTATAATGGTATATACAGAGATTTTATTTTATTTTTGTTTTTTAAATATAATTATGTAACTATTTTGTTACTTTTTTAGAGAGGAGCTTTTTATGAATCTAAAAGAAATATTATCAATAATGAAAATGGG
>Ga0182236_100236_pt1 | contig 14480 bp, 10 predicted proteins | sample hydfratesGB_TF_A_FD_132422 | JGI IMG/M metagenome (GOLD analysis project Ga0182236, IMG submission 132422) | Subsurface microbial communities from deep shales in Ohio, USA - hydraulic fracturing test GB_TF_A | ecosystem: Environmental > Aquatic > Deep subsurface > Shale gas/oil reservoir >... | reverse complement strand
GCATAAATATCGTTAATGATTTAAGAGTTAATGATCGTATTAGAGCAAGAGAGGTTCGTCTGATCGATCAAGAAGGAGAGCAAATTGGTATCAAGTCGCTGGATGAGGCACTGGACGCTGCAGCAGAACAGGGTTTGGACTTAGTAGAAGTTGCTCCACAGGCTAATCCACCTGTATGCAGAATTATGGATTATGGAAAGTATAAGTACGAACAGGCTAAGAAAGAAAAAGAAGCCAAAAAGAATCAAAACGTAATGAATGTCAAAGAAGTTCAGATGGGAGTAAAGATTGAAGACCATGACTTTAACGTTAAGTTAAAGCAAGCTCGAAGATTCCTCAACAATAAGGATAAAGTTAAAGTTAGAATCCGTTTTAGAGGAAGAGAAATGATGCATAAAGAGCTTGGTTATGACCTGATGGACCGCCTTATTGAAGGAACTGAAGATATTGGTAAGGTAGAAAGCAAGCCGAAAATGGAAGGTAGAAACATGATGATGTTTCTAACTCCAGAAAGTGATAAACAGTAGTAGAACAAATAACTTATTAATATTAATATTTTAAGTAGGTTATTTTAAAATATCCACAATTATTACAGTATTAGGAGGTTAAATCATGCCAAAGCAAAAAACACACAAGGGAATTGCTAAGCGAGTTAAAACTACAGCTAATGGTAAACTTAAGCACCATAAGGGTTTTCACAGCCATATTTTAACTAAAAAATCTGGAAATAGAAAAAGACAGCTGCGAAAAGCTAAGTTATTAAGTAAGTCATATCAAAAACGTTACAAAAAATTACTACATGGATAAACTAATATAAGCAAATAATTTTAAATAATAAATGTTAAATTACTGGAAGGAGTGTCATTTAAGATGCCACGTGTAAAAAGAGGAAATAAGGCGCGCAAGCGTAGAAAAAAAGTTTTAAAGATGGCCAAGGGATATTTTGGATCCCGCAGCAAGTTATATCGTCCTGCTAATCAGGCGGTAATGAAGTCTTTACATTATGCTTACAGAGATAGAAGAAATAAAAAGAGAGAGTTTAGAAGATTATGGATTACCAGAATCAATGCAGCAGCTAGAAACGAAGGCCTTTCTTACAGCCGTTTTATCAATGGTTTAAGACAGGCAGAGGTAGAAATTGATCGTAAAATGTTAGCTGATTTAGCAGTTAATGATTCTGATGCTTTTGCTGATTTAGTTGATGTAGCAAAAGAGCAGTTAGGAAATTAATTAGATGGATATAATCAGCAGTTCTCAAAACGATAAAGTTAAATATCTAAATAAGCTTTACCGGAGTAGAAACCGGCGCAAGGAAGGTGTTTTTATTCTGGAAGGTAAGAGGCTTATTGAGGCTGCATTAGCAGGAGGAGCAGATTTCAAACAGGTCTTTCTCACTCCTGCTTTTTTTAAATCAGCTGAGAATGATAATTTGCTGGCTGATTTAAAATTAAAGTCTGAGTTTATTTATCTTGAAGAACAACTGTTAAAAGAAACCGCCTCGACTGTTAATCCTCAGGGAATTTTAGCGGTAGTTAAAGAATCCGTTTTTAAGGGTGAGGATTTTTATCAGCAGGCAGATAAAATTTTGCTGCTGGATAGGATCCAGGATCCCGGAAATATGGGAACAATGATCAGAACAGCTGTTGCTGCAGGTTTTGATGGGGTAATTGCTCTCAAAGGCTCAGTCGATATTTACAATCAAAAAGTTATTAGAGCGACAATGGGCGGTATCTTTTCTATTGCAGTTCGCCAGAAGTTAAGTCAGGAAGAATTTATGTCTGAAATTGATTCTCGGGCAGCTGACTACGAACTGCTGGCTGCAGATATTGAGGCAGAAGAATATCATTTTCAGCACCGGTATCAGGATAAACTAATTTTAATGATCGGTAATGAGGCCAATGGAATTGATCAGAAACTTTTGGCAGCAGCAACTTCAAAGATTAAAATACCACTGGCAGGAGAAATTGAATCATTAAATGCAGCGGTTGCAGCTTCAGTTATTTCTTTTGAAATACTTTCACAGAGTTTAAAAAAAGATAGTTGAGCTGATTTTCTTTCTGTGGTATAATCATAAAAGAATTAAATAAATAATTAAAGGCTGAGAAGGAGAGAGTAACTAAAGGAGATTTTAAGAGAGATTAACTGCAGCAGCTGAAAGCAGTTAAATTATCAATTTTAGTGAAGTTCACTCTGGAGCTGGAGGCTGAAAAAAGTAGGTTTTCTCGGAAGCTATTAACTTTCGTTAACAAATAAAGTGATTCCACATTTTGTGGGATAATCAGGGTGGTAACACGGTATCTCGTCCCTTTAGGGCGGGATTTTTTTGTTTTTAGAGAGTAAAATTATTTTATACATACATAAATATGGAGGTGTTAGTTTTGGATCTACTAGATGATCTAAAAAAGATTGAAAAGGAAGCAGAAGCTGAATTAAAAGAAGTGGCAAGTCTTGATCAGTTAGAAGAAATGAGAATTAAGTATTTGGGAAAGAAGGGAGCTATTCAGTCAGTTTTCTCAAAGATGGGGAAAATTGATGCTGATCAGCGTTCGGTTGTTGGTAAAGAGGCTAATATTTTAAAGGGCAAAATTCAGAGCTGGCTGGGTGAACACAAGGAACGCCTGGAAAAAGAGGCGGCACAGAAACGTTTTCAGGCTGAAAAAATTGATGTCAGTCTGCCGGGTTCTAAAGTAGAAGCTGGACGCTCTCATCCACTTTCTCTGGTAACTAAAGAACTTGAGGATATTTTTATCGGACTCGGTTTTGATATTGCGGAGGGACCCGAGGTAGAGAGTGAATATTATAACTTTGAAGCTTTAAATATTCCGGCCCATCATCCGGCCCGTGATTTACAGGATACCCTGTATATTGATGATCATTATCTACTGAGAACTCATACCTCACCGGTTCAGGTCAGAACCATGGAAGCCCAGGAGCCTCCGGTTAGAATTATCGCACCCGGTAGAGTATATCGTTCTGATGAACTGGATGCCTCTCATTCACCAATTTTTCATCAGACAGAGGGGCTGGTAATTGATAAAGAGATTTCTTTTAGTGACTTAAAAGGAACAATAGAATTGATTGTAGAAGCCTTATTCGGAAAAGACAGAGATGTCAGGTTCCGTCCCAGCTATTTCCCTTTTACAGAACCGAGTGCAGAAGTTGATGTTTCCTGTATTGTCTGTGGTGGAGAAGGCTGTCCTTTATGTTCCAGAACTGGCTGGCTGGAGATTATGGGAGCGGGAATGGTTCATCCCAATGTACTCGAAATGTCAGGTTATGATAGTGATGTTTATAGTGGTTTTGCCTTTGGTGTTGGACTGGATAGACTTGCTTTATTAAAATATGGAATTGATGATATCAGGGTACTTTATGAAAATGATAAGCGTTTTTTACATCAGTTTTAAATAAATAGAAATAATCAATTCTGCAGACTGATTTAAGCTAATCAGAAGCAGTAAATAAACTGAAGACTGATATAAAGAAAGGATGATAAATTTGCAGATCTCATATAACTGGTTAAAAAAATATATTGATATAAATTTTACTCCCGATGACCTTTCCGAAAAGCTGACAATGGCCGGGCTGGAAGTTGAAGGAGTTGAGTATTTAGGAGAAGGTTTGGAAGATATCGTTATTGCAAAAATTGAAGAAATTAAAGAACATCCAAATGCAGATAAACTTGTCATCTGTATGGTGAAAACTGCAGCAGATAAAAAAGCAATTCCGGTTGTGACTGGTGCTCCCAATGTTGAAACAGGACAGCTGGTACCTTTTGCAGCAGTAGGAACAACTCTTCCTAATGGAATGGAAATTGAAGAAGTCAGGCTCAGAGGTGAGCTTTCGCAGGGAATGATCTGTTCTAAGGATGAACTGGGACTGCAGGAAGAAAGAGCTGAGGGAATTATGGTTCTTGATGATAATGCTCCTTTAGGTGGCAGTTTTCTTAAATACAAGCGTCTGGATGATTATGTTTTCAAACTTGATTTAACTCCAAATTATGCCCGCTGTCTGGGAATGATTGGAGTAGCAAGAGAGATTAAATCTTTATATGCTCAGGAAAAAGATCTAAGAACACCTCCCATTTCTTTTGAGGAAGCGGAAGAACTTGGTGAGATCAATGATTATGTTGAAGTTGAAATTGAAGATCCAGATTTATGCCCCCGTTATACTGCTCGTCTGGTAAAAAATGTTAAGATTAAAGAGTCACCGGAGTGGATTAAACGTCGGCTTAAGGCAGCAGGAATCAGACCGATTAATAATGTAGTTGATATTTCTAACTTTGTTCTAATGGAATATAATCAACCTCTGCACACCTTTGATTTTAATAAAATTAAAGATGGTAAAATTATTGTACGCCGGGCTGAAGCAGAAGAAAAAATGCTGACTTTAGATGAAGAAGAAAGAGTTTTAGATGATGAGATGCTTGTGATTTCTGATCCCGAAAAAGCAGTTGCAGTTGGTGGAGTTATGGGAGGAGCAAATACCGAAGTAACAGAAGAAACCACTGATGTCTTAATTGAATCTGCTTATTTTAATCCAGTAAGCATTCGCAAAACCGCTAAAAAATTAGGAATGCATTCTGATTCTTCCCATCGTTTTGAAAGAGGGGTAGATATTGAAAAAGCTATTGAGGCTAATAATCGTGCCTGTCAGATGCTGGCAAAGTGTGATGGAGCGAAAGTAGTTCCAGGAGTGATTGATAATTATCCTTTAAAATATGAATCAGCAGTAATTACTCTTTCTACAGCTAGAGTTAATGAACTTTTAGGGATTGAATTGGAAGCCAAAGAAGTTAAAGAAAGTCTTGAAAGACTGGGGTTTGAAGTAAATCCAGCTGCTGAAGCTGGAGAGTTGGAAGTTACTGTGCCTTCCTTTAGAACTGATGTAGAGCAGGCAGCTGATTTAGTAGAAGAAATAGCAAGAGTTTATGGTTATAATAAAATACCCTCTACCAGACCAATTTCCAAGCAGCGCGGTAAAAGAAACCCCCAGCAGAAATTCGAAGTAGAGGTTAAAGAACTGCTTCAGGCTGGTGGCCTGGATGAAGTTATAACTTACAGCCTGCAGGATAAAAAGAGCTATCAGGATTTGAATTTAACTCAATTTGAAGATTATGCTAAATTTGTGAGTATTAAAAACCCTCTCAGTGAAGCCTTTGGTATTTTAAGAACCTCTCTGATCCCGGGGATAGTTAATGTATTATCTTCTAATGCTCGCCGCCAGGGTTCCGAAATGGCTGTTTTTGAAACAGGAACAGTTTTTAGAAATAAAGGTGGCAATACCAGGCCTGAGGAACTTAACATGCTTGGTGGTGGTATTTTTGGCCGGAATGTTGATTTGTGGCAGCAGGGAGCTCCCAATTTCTTTGAACTAAAAGGAGTATTGGAGATGCTTTTTGAGAGAATTCAACTGGATAAAGTAAGCTTTATTCCGGATAATGATAACAGAGATTTTCTGCACCCAGGGCGCAGAGCTGAAATCAAATATGATGAAACTCAGACTTTTGGCTTTATTGGAGAAATCCATCCAGAACTTGCAGATCAAAATAATTTACCGGCTGGAACAACTATTTTTGAGCTGGATCTAGACTTTATCTTTGAAAAAACAGCAGAAAAAAGCTATAATTATCAAAAATTAGTCAAGTATCCTGTTCTGGCAAGGGATTTAGCTATAGTTATGGCAGAAGAAATAGCAGTTGGAGATATTCATCAGGCAATTAAAGAGCAGGGTGGAGAAATACTTAAAGGTGTCGAACTTTTTGATATTTATCAGGGAGATCAAATAAAAGATGGCGATAAGAGTGCTGCTTTCCAGTTGAAATTTCAGGCTGATGATAAAACACTAACCGATCAGGAGGTAAATGAGCGTTTTAATCAAATAGTAAAACATCTCAAAAAAGAATATTCTGCAGAAATTAGAGGAAATTAAGATTTAAGGCAGGAATTTCGCCTTTTGTAATGAATATAATAAAGTAGACTACTAAAGCTGGAGATGTTGCTAATGATTAAGGAAAAAAATCAAAATAAGAAAAAATTCAAATTAAATATTCTGGGAGACCAGTTTACTGTGACCGGAGAATTTAGTGAAGAATATATTAATAAACTTGCAGACCATGTAGAAAAAACCGGCAGGGAGATCAAAAATGCTTATCCTAAATTGCCTTTTCGGCGCTTATCTCATCTAACTATGATTAATCTGGCTGATGAATATTTTAAACTTCGCAGTCAGTGTATTGATTTAAGTAAAGAAAAAGAAAGATTAAAAGAGGCTAATCAGAGTTTACATCAGGAATTAAAAAAACTGCGGCAGGAGAATGAGGAATTAAATACTCTACTCGAGGAGGTAGAATAATTGGATATTATTAATTTCCTCGATATCATTATCTTGGTAATTTTACTCTTTTTTGCCTATAATGGTTTTAGAAGAGGATTTATAGATCAGACCAGTACTATACTCGGACTGCTTGCGGCTTTATTTGTGGCCGTTAGACAGTATGAGTATTTTACTCAATTTTTGGAACCGTATTTAGATCTTTCAACTTCGCTGCTGCAGTTTATTTCTTTTGCGGTAATTTTTATAGTTGTTAATATAGTAATTCATGTACTGGGGATTACCCTGAAAAAAATTGTGGATGCTATTTTTCTGCAGCCGGTTGATCGTGCTGCTGGATTTTTGTTGGGTCTGGTAAAAGCTGGGATAATTGTTTATTTATTGATTCTAATTCTGGCCCAGATCCCCTATCAAAAAATTAATGATGTTTTAAATGAATCATTTCTGGCAAAAAGAATCATCGAGGCATCACCCTTTATACAATCAAAGATTGAAGAAATTTTTCGGCCATGAAATTTTCATGGCCTTTTAGCTTTTAATTAAAGTTTTTAATAACAGAGGAAAGAGGTGTTATGATGCAGGAAATAAGCAATAAAGAAATTGCAAAGATTCTGTCAGAATTTGCTGACTTAATGGCAATTAAAGGAGAAAATGACTTTAAGATAAGAGCTTATGCCAATGCAGCTCGTAAAATAGAATCTTACGCCGATAATATTCAGCAGCTGGCAGCGGAGGATAAATTAAAAGATATTAAAGGAATTGGGAGCGGTATTGCAGAATCGATTAATGAACTTCTTCAGAATGGTCTTATCGAGGAAATGGAAGCGATTAAAGCAGAGCTGCCAGCCGGAGTTATAGAAATGACAGATATACAGGGGCTGGGTCCTAAAACAGCGCACCGCTTTTATTATGAATTGGAAATTGAAGATTTGATAGGTCTGGAAAAGGCTCTTAAGGCTGGAAAAGTACAGAAACTTAAGGGTTTTGGGAAAAAGTCAGAGGAAAAATTACTCAGAGCATTAAAAAACCATGAAAAGTATGTTGATAAAATTATTCTGGCAAAAGCTTTAAGAACAGCGGAAGAGATTATTGAAACAATTAAAACTGAGCTTGAGCCTGATCTTTTTGGAGAAATTGAAGTCTGCGGCAGCAGCAGGAGAGCCAAAGAACTGATCGGTGATCTCGATATTTTGATTGCGACTGCAGAGCCGAAAAAGCTTTCCCAAAAAATAAAAAATCTTGATTTTGTGGCTGAGGTTATTGGCGCTGGAGAGACCAAGGTCAGCATCAGAACTGATCAGGGAGTACAGACTGATTTTAGATTAGTCAGTAAAGAAGAATTTCCTTCTGCCCTCCATTATTTTACCGGATCTCAGGCTCATAATGTAAGGATGAGGCAGCTTGCTAAAGATAAAAATTTAAAGCTGAGTGAATACGGACTTTTTAGAGATGACGGTAGTAAAGAAAAAATTGAATCTGAAGCAGATATTTTTAGAATTCTGGGGCTTGATTATATTATTCCCGAATTGAGAGAAGATCAGGGAGAAATTGAGGCAGCTCAAAGAGGAGAATTACCTAATAGTATTCAGCTGACTGATATTAAAGGGGATCTCCATCTGCATTCCCGCTACAGTGATGGTGCCTTTTCGATTAGGAAAATGGCAGAAGCTGCTAAAGAAAGAGGTTATCAGTATATTGCTGTAACCGATCACTCCCAGTCTCTGACCGTAGCCAGTGGTATGTCAATTAAAGAGTTAAAAGAGCAGCTTGAAGAAATTGATCAACTTAATCAAACTCTGACTGATTTTAGAATATTTAAAGGAGTAGAAGTTGATATTCTTAAAAATGGAGAGCTGGATTTTAAGGATGAGCTGCTGGAAAAAATTGATTTTGTAATAGCTTCTGTGCATAGTTATTTTAACCTTGATGAGGATCAGATGACAGCCAGAATTATCAGAGCAGTTAAAAATCCTCATGTAAATTTAATAGCACATCCCCGGGGAAGAATGCTGGGAGGAAGAGAAGCTTATGCAGTTGATTTAGAAAAAGTAATCAAAGCAGCTGCAGAGAATGGCACAGCACTTGAAATTAATGCCTCACCTCAGCGTCTGGATCTGAATGCTGAATGGGCTCGTAAAGTTAAAAAGGCAGGAGGAAAAATCTCAATCAATACTGATGCCCATCATTATAAGGAATACAGTGATATGGAATTTGGAATAGTAACTGCTCGCCGCGGCTGGCTCGAAAAAGAAGATGTGATCAATACTTTTTCCTCAGAACAGCTGCTTGATTTTTTGAAGCAGAAAGGAAAGAATTCTTAGTCAATTAACTTTTTGTAAATTATAATAAATATTAGTAATCGAAACGAATTTAGCCATAAAATTAATTCCGGAGGTATTTAAGTTGAAAGAACACAGTCTGGAAGTACTCGAATATAATAAAATTATTAAGATGACTGCTGAGAGATCAGCAACAAAGATTGGAAAAGAAATTATAAAAAAATTAGAACCTGTTAATAATAGCAAATATATTAAAGAAAGACTGGCTGAAGTTACAGCTTTAAAGTCAATGATTAAAGAGTTTTCTACTCCTCCTTTTGGTGGAGTCCGTGATATTAGAGAGGATTTAAAAAAAGCAGCAAAAGGATCTGTACTTTCCACGGATGCAATCACCAGAGTGAGAAGCACCCTGAGAGGAGTTTTTGAGCTTCAGCGCTATTTAGATAATATTGAGTCTGATCTTGATCCGAGAATTATAGAGAGAGAATATCAGATAATTTACGATTTATGCGCAGATCTGCAGAATCGACCTGCACTGGCCAGAGAAATTGATCGCTGTATTAATGAATATGGAGAAGTAGCTGATGATGCAAGTGCTAAACTAAAATCACTGCGCTCAAAAATTGATTCAATAGAGAATTCAATTCGAGATAAACTTGATTCAATAATTAAAAGCAAACACTATCAGGATATGCTCCAGGAAAACATAGTGACCAGAAGAGAAAACCGATATGTTGTACCTGTTAAACAGGAGCAGCGTAATAATTTTGATGGAATAGTCCACGGTCAGTCTGCCAGTGGTCTGACACTTTTTATGGAACCGATGGCTGTAGTTCGTTTAAATAACGAGCTTAGAGAAGTTAGAGCCAGAGAGAGCGCAGAGATTCAGCGCATATTGCAGATGCTCAGCTCAAAAATCGCTCAAGATGAGAGTATTATAAAAAGAGATTTAATGATTTTAAGCAGGCTGGACAGTATCTCAGCAGCCGCAAAGTTTAGTCTTGATTATCAGTGTAATGCCCCTGAAATTAACGAAAAGGGGATTATAGAGTTAAATCAGGCCCGTCATCCGCTTTTGAAAGAAGAACCGGTGCCAATCGATCTTAAGCTTGGTGACGATATTGCAACACTGGTAATTACCGGTCCAAATACCGGTGGTAAAACAGTTGCTTTAAAAACTGTTGGGCTGTTAACTTTAATGACTCAGTCCGGACTGCATATTCCTGCTGCTGCCAATTCTACGGTAGCTGTCTTTAAAAAAATATTTGCTGATATTGGAGATGAACAAAGTATTGAACAAAGCTTAAGTACTTTTTCTTCTCATATGCACCGGATTCGAGAATTTCTGGCAGAATCAGATAATTCTACTCTAGTTTTAATGGATGAACTCGGGGTTGGAACTGATCCTGAAGAGGGGGCAGCCCTGGGTATTTCTATTCTGGAAAAATTGCAGGAAAAAAATGCAATTACTATTGCTACAACCCATTATAGTCAGTTAAAAAGTTATGCCTATACAACAGAGCGAGTCGAAAATGCTTCAGTTGAGTTTGATATTGAAACCTTAAAACCAACTTATAAGTTGATTATGGGGGTTCCAGGAGGTTCCAATGCCTTTGAGATTGCTCTTAGACTGGGAATTCCCAGAGAAATAATTGATCGAGCCCGCACACTTTTAAGTGATGAAGAAATAAAAGTTGAAGATATTATTAATGAACTGAATCAGGAAAGAAACCGCTACCAGCAATTGCGACAGGAGATGGAAGAATATCGAAATCGCGAAAAAGAGTTAAAAGAGAAATATGAAAGTATGATTAAGGAACAGCAGCAGCAGCATGAAAAAGAAATGAAAGCTGCTCGTGAGGAAGCAGAATCGATTGTTGAAGAGACAAAAAAAGAAGCCAGAAGGATAATTTCAAATCTGAAGCAGAAAGATTATACTCAGCGTTCTGAAGTTGATCGAGCTCAGACATCTGCCAACCAGGAGCTTAAAGAGTTGAGTCAAATTTTGGAAGCTGAAAATAAAAAGGAGAAAGAGAAAATTTCTGCAGATAAATTTGAAATAGGTGATCAGGTACGAGTAAGAAGTATCGGCCGTAAGGGTGAGATAACTGCTATTGACCGTGACAAAAAAGAAGCTCAGATTCAGGCTGGAATTATGCAGGTGACAGCCTCTCTGGCCGATCTGGTAAAAGTAGATATCCCTGATGATAATGAAGAAAAACAGCTTAAAAATTATAGAGTTCAGAAAGCTCAGCATGTTTCTCCAAAGCTTGATTTAAGAGGAGAAAGATATGAGGCAGCTCAATATAAAGTCGATAAATATTTAGATGATGCATTTCTAGCGGGTTTAAATGAAGTGGAAATAGTTCACGGGAAGGGAACAGGTGCTTTACGGCAGGCTGTAGAAGAAGTGCTTGCGAAGAATTCTCATGTTAAAGATTATCGCCTCGGTAGACAAAAAGAAGGTGGAATGGGAGTTACGATTGTTAAAATTAAATAGATAGAGATCTATTTATTATCTAATAGATTTATAAAAGGGATTTCTCCTCTGCAAGTAGGAGAAATCCCTTTTTGATTTTAGCATATTATTATTTTTTTATATTTTAAATTAGCAGTTAATCGTTACCAAAGATGTCAAAAAGGCTTCTGATTGGATTTTCTTCTTTTTTCGAATTGTTATTATCTGAGCTTGTATCCTGCTCCTGAGTTAAAGGTGCACTGGCAGGATGACGATTACAGTAACGATCAGGTTTTGTTTCATAGCGAAGATTTCCATTTCGCTGAACCTTTGGAATTCCGTATTCATGATCAATTTGCTGTACTGGCTCACCAGCTGCAATTGTATAGGTTCCTCTAACAAGTTCATCAGATTTTTTGTTTGAATTAACCTCTCTAAATGATTTTTGTGCTGGCCCGATTCTAATATTGGAACCAGAAATATAATGTCTTTCTTCAACCTGATCAGAAGGACAATTCTCTGTTGCCAGCAGTCCACTGGCCTTATCAACTCTAACTGTTTCTACCGGACCATGCAGACTTTCCTTTTGATTCGGTTCAGTCCCTCTTTTATAGGGTAAAACATCAATCCGGGGTGAGTATTCGTTCGCTAATAGCCCGGTATAAGGATCAACGTCTACTTCTATAATATTTTCAGGCATCTGAAAATTGATAACTGGCATATCTTTAACTGCCGCCCGCATGTAGTCTCCCCAAATTTGAGCAGCTTCACCACTACTAACAGTTTTAACATCATATTCCATTGATCTTCGTGTATCTTCACCAATCCAGACACTTGTGGCTATTTGAGATGTAAAACCGACAAACCAGGCATCAGTATAATCATTAGTAGTTCCTGTTTTACCTGCTACATCGCGATTCATCTGTGCTCGATGGCCGGTACCATTATCAACAACACTTTTTAACATGGAAGTAATTAAATAACTATCTTCCTGTGACATTACCATTTTACTTTCAGGCTGTGCTTCGTAAATTAATTTATCATGCTTATTATAGACTCTTGTTATCGCATGGGGTTCGGTATAAATACCCTTGTTGGCAAAGGTGCTGTAAGCAGAAGCCATCTCAAGTGGGGTTACTCCTCGATTTAATCCACCAAGCGCAAGAGAATAGTGATCAGCCAGTCCATCATTTTCAGTAAAAGTCGAAATCCCCAATCTTTTTGTAAAATCAATTACCTTTTTTACTCCTACATCCTTAATTAATTTTACGGCTGCAACATTGACTGAGTGAGTTAAAGCAGTATTTAAATTGATCAACCCTCTGTAATGATCTCCATAATCACGAGGCCAGATACTAAGGTTATTACCCTTACCACTTTCTGAGGCCAGCATAGGTAAATCATTGATTACAGTTCCTGTTGTATAATCACCTTCAATTAAGGCTGTAGAATAAACAAATGGTTTAAAAGCAGATCCCGGCTGTCGTACTGCCTGATAGGCGCGGTTAAACTGATCAGTTCCCCGACCACCAACCATTGCTCTAATAGCACCATTATTTACATCCAGACTAACAAGTGATAACTGGGGCTGCAGATTTTCACTCTGATTACTCTGAAAAGAGGGAATAAATCCATTTTCAATTTTATTATTAATTGTCTGTTCAGCTAATTTCTGCATTTCAGGGTCTAGAGTTGTATGTACCTTAAGTCCACCACTGTAAACCATCGAAGCTCCAAAACGATCAATTAATTGATTTCTGACATAAAGAATAAAATAATGAGCTCTATTTTCACTTTTTTCTTCAACCGTATCTAAATTTAATTTTTCATTTTTAGCTTTATCTCTTTCCGATTTAGAAATATAATCCAGCTCATACATTCTATCCAGAACAACATTTCTTCTTTTAATAGCAAGTTCCGGGTTTCTTAAAGGAGAATAATTATTTGGTGACTGGGGTAAACCTGCAATTAAAGCAGATTCTGCCAGATCAAGTTCCCAGACATGTTTACCAAAATACTGCAGAGAAGCGGTTTCAACTCCATAAGCACTGTGTCCGAGAAATATTTCATTTAAATACATTTCTAAAATTTCGGATTTAGTATACAGTCTTTCAAATTGAATTGCCAGATATGCTTCCTGAATTTTACGCAGGTAATTTTTATCCAGTGTTAAAAAAGCATTCCTTGCCAGCTGCTGGGTTATTGTACTTGCTCCCTGGTCAAGCAGATCACCTTTCATTATATTATTAACCATTGCACGTCCAATACCCCAGAAATCAATACCATGGTGGACATAAAATTTAGTATCTTCAATAGCTACAATTGCATTTTTTAAATTTTCAGGTATTCTTTCTAGAGGAACATAAACTCTATTTTCTTTAAATAATTTTGTTAAAAGTTCACCGTCAGCATCATAAATTAAAGTTGCTTCACTTGAACCTTTATAATCAGTAATATCAGGAGTATCCTGAATTATCCAGGTGACAGCACCCAGGATAGCGCCTGTTCCCAGGGCAAAAATTAATAAAAAAGATATTAAAAATATTGCCTTTGTTCTTTTCTTCATTACTTAACCTCCCGTCAATAAAATATTATAACATAAAACAGCTGTTTATGGTACCCCTTGTTAGTAATTAATCTATCTGTTATAATTAAATGACAAAGGATACAGGAGGTGAAGTACCTGTTGCCTACAGCAGGGGACAGGTGTTTTTTATGGAAATAAAGGAACAGATAAAGATATTGAAAAGAGGGGTAAGTGATCTTATCTCTGAGGAAGATCTAAAAGACAAATTAGTTGAAGCAGAAAAAGAAGGAAGACCGTTAAAGGTTAAGCTCGGGCTTGATCCATCAGCCCCTGATATTCATTTGGGACATACAGTGGTACTTCGTAAGTTAAAGCAGTTTCAGGATTTGGGGCACGAAGTTTATTTAATTATTGGCGATTTCACCGGCATGATCGGAGATCCAACCGGTAAATCTGAGACCAGAAATCAGCTGACCAGAGAAGAGGTTTTAGAAAATGCCCGTACATACGAAGAACAGTTTTCTAAAGTGCTGGATCCCGAAAAGACCAGAGTGGTTTTTAATGGAGACTGGTTAAGTAAAATGGATTTTGCTGATGTTTTAGAATTATCAGCTCATTATACTGTGGCGAGAATGCTGGAGCGTGATGATTTTTCCAAACGTTATAATTCCGGTAAGCCAATTGGAATTCACGAATTTTTCTATCCATTAATGCAGGGATATGATTCTGTAGCAATTGAAGCTGATGTAGAATTAGGTGGAACAGATCAGCGTTTTAATCTGTTAGTTGGACGCAAATTGCAGCAGGAATACGGCCAGGAGCCCCAGGTAGTTTTAATGATGCCCTTACTGGAAGGTTTAGATGGTGTTAACAAAATGAGTAAGAG
>Ga0182236_100232_pt1 | contig 14751 bp, 13 predicted proteins | sample hydfratesGB_TF_A_FD_132422 | JGI IMG/M metagenome (GOLD analysis project Ga0182236, IMG submission 132422) | Subsurface microbial communities from deep shales in Ohio, USA - hydraulic fracturing test GB_TF_A | ecosystem: Environmental > Aquatic > Deep subsurface > Shale gas/oil reservoir >... | reverse complement strand
TATGTCCTTTGATAACAAATTAGCAGCAGAAATAATGACTGCTAGAACGGATATTTTCATGATAGATATAAACAAACCAATAATGGGATATAAAGAAGAAATATTTAATTTGAAATACTCAAGAATACCGGTATTTGACAATAATCGGGATAATATAATAGGTATACTTTATCTAAAGGATTTGCTACCACATCTAAGTGTGAAAAAATTAGAAGATATAGACATAAAAAATTTATTAAGGAAAGCTTATTTTGTTCCAGAAAGAAAAAAAATAAATCAGCTATTTGTAGACATGCAGAAAAGCAAAAGTCATATAGCCATACTTATTGATGAGCATGGAGGTTTTTCAGGAATCGTAACGATGGAAGACCTTTTGGAAGAAATAGTTGGAGAAATAGAAGATGAATATGACATAGATGGATTCCCTGTGAAAATAATAGATGATAATAATTTTATAGCTGAAGGAAATACTTCTATAAAAGAATTAAATAAAATTTTGAATACAGATATTGATGAGTTTTCTAAAGATTTTGATACATTAAGTGGATTTATAATCTATAAACTTCAAAGAATGCCTATCCAAGGATTAAAAGAAACAATAAAATATGAAAATGTTGAATTTACAATAAGAAAGATAGAGAAAAATAAAATTAAAGAAGTTTTAATAAAAAAAATTAAGGAAGAGGATCATAATGAAGGGAACAAAAAGAAATAATATAAACATTGGAGACAAAGTAAAAGTTGTGAAGAAAGAAGATCAAAGAACAGGTAAATTGACTGAGGGAGTAGTTAAAAGAATTCTTACAAATTCCAAACATCATCCTCATGGTATAAAAGTAATGCTGGAAAGTGGAATAGTAGGTAGAGTTAAGGAAATTTAGAAATGTATAGAAGGAGACCTATATGAAAAGACCTATCAAATTCAATATTAGAGAACTTGCTGGTTCAATGGGAGATTTTGGAACTTTATTTCCCCTTGTAGTAGGATATATAGCAATTAATGGTATGGATCCTACAGGATTATTGATTATGATTGGAATAGCCAACATTGCAACAGGATTAATATATAGGCTGCCTATGCCAATAGAGCCTATGAAAGTAATAGCGGTTACTGCAATAGCCCAGCAGTGGGAACCTTCCCTAATACATGCTGTTGGTATATCTACTGGCATAGTTTGGATTATTATGGCTTTATCTGGTCTTATGGATAAAATTGCTTCTATTATACCAACTTCAGTTGTAAGAGGAATACAAACAGGACTTGGAGTAATGCTTTCTCTCCAAGCTTTAAAATTAATGAGTGATAATATTATTTTAGGGATAGTAGCTTTATTAATTATAATACTATTTAAAGATAGCAAGTACCTACCATCTGCTATTATTTTAGTATTTGGTGGTATTTTACTAATGTACTTTCAAGGTAGCTTATCTCAAGTTGTGTACAAAGGTATAAATCTACCTAAATTTCAATGGGTATCATTAAAAGATATGTGGCAAGGAATGGTTTTGGCAGGATTTGCTCAAATCCCTCTTACAGCTACAAATGCTGTAATAGCTACCGCAGCCCTGATAAAAGATTACTGGCCGGATAGTGAAGTTAGTGAAAAACAGCTGTCTGCAAATATGGGAATAATGAACTTAATATTGCCATTATTTGGAGGGATGCCTTTATGTCATGGTTCAGGTGGACTAGCTGGCCAGTATACTTTTGGTGCTAGAACGGGGGGTACTAACATTATAGAAGGTGGATTAGAAATATTATTAGGGCTCTTTCTGGGTTCTTCAATAGCTATTATATTTAGCAGCTTTCCATCGGGTATAATTGGAGCGATGATGTTTTTTGTTGGTTATAAATTGATTCTGAGAGGATATAAAGCTTATCTTTCAGATGGGAGCAAAAAAAATATATTTACAATTATTGCTACAGTGATAGGAGCCTTACTTGTAAATATGGCAGTAGGATTTATATTCGGGATGCTTGTTTACTACTTAATAAATAAAATAGAAAAAAATAAATAATTGAAAAAATTTCGGTAGTGCACAGAGATTTTTTTATAATATGGGTTGATTTTACAAAAAAGTATGTTATATATATAACAAATAGATATACCCTTATAAGCGATTGCTATTGTCAAAAACAGGGATTATATTATATAATATTTCTTGTAGTTAGGAAAAGCATGGATTATTTTGTTAAAAAATCGACAAAATAAAAAAATTTCCTAGACGTATAAATATTTATGATATAGGAGTTATGAATATAAGCTTAACACAAAATTATTAATTTGGAGGAAATAAAATATGAAGAAACTGGAAAATATTTTAGGATTTATCATCATCATTTTAGTCTTAATATTAGGAAAATCTCAGCTTCAAGGGGAGATGTTGTTTTTTAGACTTATTATGGGTGTGGGATTAGGATATGCTCTCACAAGATCTTTTGCAGGATTTGCTGGAAGCGTTAACAGAGCTATAAATACAGGCTCAACAAAATTAATGAGAAACTTAATGTTCATGTTTTTTATATCATCAGTTTTAACAGCTGGATTATTATTTGGAAAGGATCCTACTACTTTTGGTCTTTGGATTAGACCTATCAATTTAGGAGTAATAGTAGGAGGGATATTCTTTGGTTTCGGAATGACTTTCTCAGAATGCTGTGCTTCAGGAGTATTGACGGATTTAGTGGCTGGCTTTCCAAGAGCTTTTATTACATTAATATTCTTCATGATGGGTGTTTTTTTAGGATTCCCAGTCCAACAAACAGCTAGTTGGGTTAACGACTCTTGGATCACATCACCTATAGGTGAACAATTTCAAAAAGGTGTATTTTTACCAGACTGGTTTAAATTTGATGGATTAGAAGGATATTTAGGAGCTCTAGTATTAATAGGAATATTCTGTTTAATAGTTGTAGGTCTTTCTTATTTGTATGAAAAAAAACGTAAAGACAGTAATACATACACTGGAGTACCAACAGAGCAAAAACAAGATTCTATTAAAGCATTTGATTCTAAAAACTTTAAGCCTTTTAGTAGAGAAACTTACAATTACTTATTTGCAAATCCATGGACAATGAAACAGGGATTAGTTGTTATAAGTTTACTTTTCTTAGTACTTATGGGAGTTACAGGTTCAGGATGGGGAGCATCTACTCCTTATGGAATCTGGTTTGGGAAAATATTAATGGCTTTTGGGGTATCATCAGAAGCATTAGCTGAATTTACAAAATTATCAGCATCTACGTTTGAAACACCTTTCTTTCAACATCCTATCTCGGTACAAAACTTTGGGATAGTACTTGGAACAGCAACTTATTTCTTAACAGCAGGTATATTTGTTGAAATATTTAAATCGGAAATTAATTTCCAACCAAAACAAATGCTGTTGTATTCCTTAGGGGGTATAACAATGGGATTAGGTACAAGATTTGCAAACGGATGTAACGTTGGAGCTTTATATACACCTATAGCAAACTTCTCACTTTCAGGATGGCTATTCTTAATTGCAATGGTAGCAGGAGGAGTATTAGGTAGCAAGTTTAAAAAGGTTGTAAAAGCTTAAATAGTTAATAATTAGATCAAATAAATAATTAAATAAATAGGAGGATAATTTAATGAGTAAAAAAGTATTGATTGTTGGTGGAGTAGCGGGTGGAGCATCAGTTGCTGCTAGAGTAAGAAGATTAGATGAATCAGCAGAAGTTATCATGTTTGAAAGAGGACCGAATGTATCTTTTTCTAACTGTTGCTTACCTTATCATTTAAGCGGTGAAGTAGAAAAGTGTGATGATTTAGTTTTAATGTGTCCTGAAAAATTTGATAGTCAGTATAATATTGAAGCAAGAGTTTTAAATGAAGTAACGGAAATTAAAAGAGAAGAAAAGAAAGTTGTAGTTAAGAACTTAGAAACAGGGGAATTATATGAAGAATCCTACGATAAGTTGGTACTATCTCCTGGAGCAAGTCCGATTATGCCTAGAAGTATTGAAGGAATAACTAATGATAATGTATTTTCTGTAAGAAATGTAGTAGATATAAGAAAATTAAAAGGCTATGCAGATGATAATAAGGTTAAAGATGTAGTAGTAGTAGGTGGAGGGTTCATCGGCGTTGAAGTTGCTGAGAACTTTAAAATGGACGGTAAAAACGTAACTCTTGTAGAAGCTATGGATCAAATAATGGCACCTTTCGATTATGATATGGCTCAAATTTTACACAAAGAAATGCATGATAACGGTATTAACTTAATTTTAAGTGATGGAGTAAGTAAAATAACTGAAGACCATGTAGTACTACAATCAGGTAAGAAGTTAGATGCAGAAATAGTAGTAATGGCTATCGGTGTAGCACCTGAGACTACTCTAGCAGTAGAAGCTGGATTAGAAATAGGAGAAACTAGAGGAATTAAAGTAGACCATAATTACTTAACAAATGACCCTGATATTTATGCAGTTGGAGACGCTATAGAAGTTTATAATAAAATTACAAGCAAACCTTGTAGACTAGCCTTGGCTGGACCGGCACAGAGACAGGCTAGAGCAGCAGCAGACCATATGTACGGTAGACCTCACAATAACAATGGAGTAATTGGTTCATCAGTTGTTAAGGTATTTGAGTTAGGTGGAGCATCAACCGGTCTTAATGAAAAACAGGCAAAAGCAGCAGGAATTTCTTATGATATAGCATACACAATACCTGGAGATAAAGTTGGTTTAATGCCTGGAGCAAATCCAATGCACTTTAAACTCCTTTATGAATACCCAACAGGAAAGATATTAGGTGCACAAGCTATAGGTAAAGGTAATGTTGATAAAAGAATTGATGTTATTGCCACTATGATAACTATGGGTGGAACTTTAGAGGATCTAAAAGAACTAGAATTAACTTATGCTCCTCCATTTGGAACTGCAAAGGATGTAGTTAACCACACAGCACTAGTAGCATTAAATCTTTTATACGGTGAATTCAAGCAGGTAAGAGTTTCTGAGGTAAGAGAGCTAGTAGAAAAGAATGCATTTATAGTAGATGTAAGAGAAAAAGACGAGTTTGAAGAAGGACATTTAGTAAATGCAATTAATATTCCACTAAGCGAATTAAGAGATAGACTAGATGAGATACCAAAAGATATACCAGTATATATGCACTGTAGATCAGCTCAAAGAAGTTATAATGCAGTTAGAGCTTTAGGAAACTTAGGCTATGATAATGTTTGGAATATATCTGGATCATACTTAGGAATATGCAGCTACGAATACTTCCAAGATCAACTATCAGGAAGAGACAAGATTGTAACAGAATATAATTTCAGCTAATAGATAATAAAATATTAAAAATTTATATAACTTGGCCATCAAGTAATTCTTGATGGCCAAGTTTATAATAAAGAAGTATGTTGTTGCATATGAGATATTGTTTGTATATAATTAGATATAAAAGCTACTTACTAATAGATAACAAAGGGGGCACTTATGGTTTTTAAAAAAAGTGCTGTAAAAAAGAAAAAGGAAAATAATAGGGATGAAGTTTCTGGAATTGAACTTAAGAACAATAAAATAGATAAAAGACTAACCCTAGGTACCTGGGTTATAATACTAGGAGCTTGGTATATAGTAACAAGAATGGGTATTTTTTCATCTACCCTCGTACCTTCGCCCTACAAAGTATGGACTACTTTTTTAGAAATTCTTGAAAATGGATATAATAAAAATTCTCTGTTTATGCATCTTGGAGCAAGCTTTAGGAGACTATTTGGAGCTATGGGTATAGCTATACTGACCTCCATACCATTAGGACTTTTAAGTGGTTATTCAAATAAAGTGAAATCAATAGTGGATTCAATAGTAGAATTCTATAGACCACTGCCACCTTTAGCATACTACACTTTATTAATATTATGGTTTGGGATTGACGATACATCAAAAATTATACTATTGTTCTTAGCCGGATTTGCACCCATATATATTGCCTGCGTTTCTGCAGTTACAAAAATTAATGAGGATTATATTTTAAGTGCCAAATCTTTAGGCGCAGACAGAAAAAAGGTTTTTTTAAAATAGTTTTACCAGCGTGTTTACCAGAGATATTTACAGGGATAAGGACTGCTATGGGAGTAGCTTATACAACACTGGTATCAGCAGAGATGGTAGCAGCTACTTCAGGAATAGGATGGATGGTAATAGATGCTTCAAATTACTTAAAAAGTGATGTGATTTTTGTAGGTATTTTAATAATGGGTCTTACAGGTATAATAATAGATTTTGGTCTTAGATATTTAGAAAAGAAAATTGTATTTTGGAAAGGATATGTATAGTATGGAGGATGTTATGAAAAACAAATTTAAAAAACTTATATTAGTAATATTATCATTATCATTAGTTTTATCTCTGGCGGCATGTTCAGGGGGTAGCGAAGAAGGAGACCTTCCTGAAGAAATAAATTTCGGCATATTACGAGTACCCAATGATGAAACTATAGCTTTGGCTGAAGGTATGTTTCAGGAATATTTTGAGAGTAAAGGTATAGAAGTAAACACTACAGTATTTGATTCAGGAGTTGAAGCGAATCAAGCTATAGCGTCAGGGGGCATTGATTTTGCAACTATGGGAAATGTAAATGCAGTAGTTGCACTAGCTAGAGAGTTAGATGCTGAGATGATTTGGATACATGAAGTTTTAGGAGAAATAGAAGGATTAGCAGTAAAGAATGGTTCAGGGATAGAAAGCGTACAAGATTTAGCCGGTAAAAAAATAGCCACGCCTTTTGCCTCGACATGTCACTACGTTCTATTAAATTTACTAGAAGAAGCAGGTCTACAGGATGAGGTAGAACTTTTAGACATGAAGACAACGGAAATAGTTGCAGCTTGGGAAAGAGGAGATATTGATGCAGCATACACATGGCAACCTTCTCTTGGAGAAATATTAAAAACGGGTAAGGTATTAATATCTAGTGCAGAAATGGCAGAAAAAGGATATATCACAGCTAATGTTGATATAGTTAGAAAAGGATTCTCAAGTCAATATCCTGATTTAGTAGTAGATTTCATACAAATGCTTTCAGAAGCTGGTGATATATACAGGAATGATCCAGATAAAGCTGCAGAAATAGTAGCAGAAGAATTAGAAATTCCTAAAGAAGAGGCTCTCAAACAAATGCAGGGTTCCCTTTGGGTTACAGCTGAAGATTTATTGGGGGATGCATATTTTGGTACTAGCGAAAAACCAGGGAAATTTGCAGAGATTATGAAGGATACTGGGGATTTTCTTGTTGAGCAAAAATCTATAGATACTTCGCCCTCACAAGAAAAATTTAATGAATTCGTAAACCCAAAATATATAGAAATGTATTTAGAAAGAGATTAGCATATTTAACAATCAATTATGAAAGGATTTTATCTATGACAGAAAATAAAAATGAAATCTTAATAGATATTAAAAATCTAAAAATTTCATACGGTAAAGGAGAAGATTCTATCCTTGCAATTGAAGATATAAATCTTAAAATTAGAAGAGGAGAATTTCTCTGTATCTTAGGTCCTTCAGGTTGTGGAAAAAGTACTCTTCTAAAAGCAGTAGCAGGATATATTGAACCTACAGAAGGAACTTGTTTAATGGATGGGAAACCAATAGTTGGACCTGACTGGCATAGAGGAGTTGTATTCCAATCCCCTACCCTATATCCTTGGATGAGTGTTAATGATAATGTTGAATTTGGACCGAAAATGAGAGAACTTCCTCAAAAGGAAATAGATGATATTCGAGAACACTTTTTGGATCAGGTAAATCTTGAAGGTTTTGGGGATAAAGCTACTTTCGAATTATCAGGGGGTATGAAACAAAGGGTTGCCTTAGCTAGAGTTTTAGCTAATTACCCACAGGTGATATTAATGGATGAGCCTTTAGGAGCTTTAGATGCTTTAACGAGAGCTAATATGCAGACTTTAATTAGAAAAATATGGGAAGAAAATAACACGACGATTATGTTTATAACTCACGACATAGATGAGGCTTTAGCCTTAGGTACAAGAATTGCTGTTATGTCCAAGAGACCAGGAAAAATACTTGAACAGTTTGAAGTTAACTTTACAGATAAAATTTTTGAAGAAAAATCTAAGGATGTAATGTATACAGAAGAGTATATAAATGTTAAAAAGCAAATATTAAAATTAATAAACAGTCAAATAGAAGATTAAAAAAAGCCGAATAATCGGCTTTTTTTAAAAGAATTCTTCCATTTTTTTGATTTCATCGTAGAGCATTTGGTTTACAGGGGTTGGAATATTATGTTTTTTACCTAAATGAACAATTGTTCCAGCAAACAAATCTACTTCGCTAGGTCTTTTAGCTTCCGTATCCTGTCTCATAGAAGGCTTGCCTTCTGGATTCAAAGTGTCAAGTATATTTAACCAGTAATCTAAATCTTTTTCAGTAATTTCAACATCTTCATATTTAGAAAGTTCCATGACTTCTCTCATAGCAGCAATCATAGTATTTCTTTCTTTACCAGGTGTTTGAATGGTTTTGTAGTTTCATTCGTATAAAGCCACCGTTTGATTTACTCCAACGTTTATCATAAATTTTCCCCACAATCTATTTTTCATATTATTATCTAATATATAAGGAAGATTAGTTTTTTTAAAAAAATCAACAACATTATTCACCTTCTCTGAAGGATTTTCTCCATTTAATTCCCCTATGCATAAATTACCCATATTGTGGTAGGTTAATTCATTTCCTTCTTTAAGAGCATCCATGCCTTGAGCGACGCAGTATACTATTCTATCCATGCCATAGACTTCACCAATTTCTTCTTCGCTTACAATCCCATTTAGAGTTGATAATATAATAGTATCAGGTCCTATTTGATTTTTGGCTGATCTTATAGCACTTCTTAGGCTACCGTATTTTACAGAAAATATCATTAAATCTGCCGGATCATCTTCTAAGTCTGGAGTTATATAGTTGAAGTCACACTTTTTACCGTTACAGTACACTCCTTTTTTCTTGTATCTATTTACTCTAGCTTCATCGGCTAAGATTCTTAAGCTATTCTTAGGCAAAGTATTTAAAAGATGATTCCCGTATAAGATTCCTAAAGCTCCAAGACCTATAATAGTAACCTTTTCTATTTTCATATAATTACCCTCTTTCTTTTTACCGTAGTGTCAAGTATGATACTATCTTTATATTTGTAATAACATAATAAAAACTGAAAACCCTATTGCCCAGCACGTTTATGAAAAATTAGGATTTAAAATAATAAATAACTGCGTCTTTATGGAAATTTAATTGCTTTCCCTTTCTTTTCATATTCTATAATTGGGTCAATTTTAATTTCAGGTTGCTTAAATCTAATAATTCCAATAATCAGAAACATTAGTGAAACAGGTATAAAAATTAAACCTAGATAAACTAGATATTGATTCTCGAAAAATTCGATAATCCCTAATGAAGCTAGAAACAATGAAAAAGCAGTTTTTATATAGTCAAGAAGGGTTCTCTTATTATCAAGTTCAGTTTTTCCTATAGCTAATAAATCTGTTCTAGTTAAATATTCTAGTAACTATTCATAACGTTTATTGCTTATCATTTTAGTCTCCTTAATTATAAAAACACTAATAAGGCTTTCTCGAAAGAGAAAGCCTTGGTAAATAAAATATCCCATTTCCATTTTATAATTAGTACACTACGGTTTCTACAAATCTTACATTTATCTTCTAAGTGTTAATAATACTAAATCTTCTTTCTAAAACTGTTAAACAAATTAAAAACTTTTTTCCTTCAAACATACTTGAATCAAATTTTTTACCTTATTAAACTCTTTTAAAAACTAAACTTACTTATTAAACTTACTCATCAAACTAAAATTCTCCAACAACTCAGTACTAATATAAAATTTTTAATGGGATATTATAATTATATTATACCATTTTTTTCAGTAAATGCAAGGGCTTTTGAAAAAAAATTATATTTTATTTAAAGGTAAATCCTTCTCCCTCTACCTCGGTTATATAGGAAATGGATAAAAAGGCTTTTTCATCAGTTTTCCTAACAAAATCTCTTATTTTTATATATTCTCTTCTGGATACTATTGTATTAACAATTGATTTTTCTTTTTCAGAGTATCCGCCTGTAGCATGATAAATTGTAGTACCTCTTCCAACTTCTTCTAAAATAAACCTATTTATAGATTCAAACTCATCAGAAATTATTATCATATTAATCTTAATATTAAAACCAGCTATCATTTTATCTATAACAAATGAATTGATTACTACCCCTAAAAGAGCATACATTCCTAGTCTTGCTCCGAATACTAGCCCGGCAAAAAGGGTTATAAAAAAATCAGCTATAAGCAAAGATTTTCCTATTTCAATATGAGCAAACTTATTAATAATTTTAGCTATTATGTCAGTACCACCAGTAGAGGCGTTTTGATTAAATACTATACCCATACCTATACCTGAAATTAAAATTCCGAATATTAGATTTATGAACAGATCATCAGTAAAAGGTTGATTCATTGGTACAACTAATTCAAATACAGCTAATATACCAGAAATAGCTAAACTAGAATATATAGTGTTAGAACCGAAAGATTTCCCAAATATAATAAAAGCTAAGATTAATAAGAATATATTTATCCCTGCTAAAAATATACTGATTGGAATTTGAGGAAATAAATAACTAACAACCATAGCTAACCCAGTAGTGCCTCCAACAGCAAGGTTTGATGGAATTAGAAAAAAGTATAGACCGCAAGTTAGTATGATTAATCCAATATTAATTAGAATAAATTTCTTAAATTTTTCTTTCATTGTTTCCTCCTTTACTAACGGCCGCCGATTCCGCCGCCACCTCCGCCGCCACCACCGCCGGAGAATCCACCACCCCCACCGGACCCGGAAGAAGTATTGCTTAAGGCAGTGTTAAGTGAATTATTTATACTAGTGGTTAAATTATTAAAACTATTTGTTAGATTATCTATAGAACTTCCAGTAGCAGCACTATAATAATACCAACCGTATCCAAACCTATAATCTCCATCTCTTAAATCAGGATATACAACCTGAAGTTCTTTCATCACTTCTTTAGCGACTCCTAATGTAACTGCATACACCATATAGTTCTCCCATATCACTAAAGAAGGTAGTTCATGTCTTTTCATCTCGGAAAAGTGAAGGAGAAACTTCTTAAAAGCCATCCATCTTACATAATCTTCTTCACCCTTTTTACTTCTTCTGTTTATTGTAGCAATTAGTAACATAGATATAAAGCCTGCTCCAATTAATCCAAAGCCAAAAGCATACATTCCTGTGAAGAAAAATGTTATAAATCCTAAAAATCCAAAGCCTATAAAAAATAATATTCCGATAATAGTTGTTTTTTTATTAGATTCATCGAAAAAATTATGATTTTCAGAAGTGTTTTTCAAATCTGTTAAAAAATCCTGCCAATATATTCTAAAAGTTTTAGGGTGTTTCTTGGCATATCTTTCAATTTCTGTAAATACTACGCTTTCACTGTCATCAGATATTTCATAGAACAAAAGATCCATTACTTTTTTTTCGTGAGATTTAAGCTCACCTTCTTTAGTTGTTTTTGTAGCAGCAAAGGTAGTTTCATCTTTCTTAAAAACTGAAAATAGAGCGAATTTACTCTCTTCTTCTACCTCCTCAAGCTTTATAAATCCTCTTTGAGCTAAATCTATTATTGTAGCTGTAAAGTCAGTTGAATTAGGTCGTCCTTTTCTAATTAAATATCCAAGCTCTCCAGGAGAATAATTTGCTGGAAGTTCTCTATAATAATCACCTTTAAACTCAGTTTCGTAAGGCTTAGCATACTTCCTTCTCATGAAAAAACCAAATACAGCAGAACCAATTAGAGAAATACCTCCAAAACCCCAATCAAATTTGGCTAAAGCTCTTTTTCTATTAGCCGCATTAGCTAATTCCTGCTCTTCTTCTAGAATATCAGGAAGGGCAGTTTCATTGGTTTTAAGATTAGAATTGTTTATAATAGATGGAGTAAAAGTAATTCTCCCTTCTAAAAAAGTTCTCGGGGGAAGGGTGTCAATATACCAACTTACTTCTTTTGGATTCACCAATTCTACGTTACCACTTAAAGGACCGTGGCCCCAAGCTCTCAAATCTTCTTCTTTCGATCCTTCAGGAAGAATAAGAGTTACTATAACATTATCTTGAGGTATATCTGCTTCATCACCAATAAATTTATAATAAAGTTCACCTATATCGTCATGAATTTTGACTTGATTGTGTACTTTATACTCTAAAAGGAAGGTTCGAGTTTCATTAAAGGCATCAATACTCCAATCAACTAAAATACTACTACCTTCATTTTTAGTTAAATAAGTTCCTGGAGGTCCGTAGTCATCTCCAGGATTGTACTCGTAAGGGTTACCATTTTCTGACACCTTAATATCACTAATATCTATCCCTGGTTCCATAACAAGATTTTGATAATATCCGTTGTACTGACCTTCAAAATAAATTGTTCTTTTTTCTTTTATGACCAAGGTACCGTCATTTAGGATTTCTGCATCTATAATTACTCTTTCTATGTCCATGGACCGGTCGGCATAGGCATTTTCCATGGAAGTACTAATAATTAGAATAAAAGATATTACGAATAGTAGTAATATCTTTTTGTTTTTAATCATATTTAACCTCATCAATCAAATTTAACTTCTACATTTTCTCTTGCTTCAGGTTCTTCTTCAAGATTAAAATATTCTGCTTCTGTAAAATTAAATATTCTAGCTATTAAACTGTTTGGAAAAAGTTTAATCATAGTATTGAACTTTTGTACTGTATCATTGTAAAATTGTCTAGAAAAAGAAATTTTTCCTTCTGTATTTGTAAGCTCATCCTGCAAGTTTCTAAAATTTGCATCAGCTTTTAATTCTGGATAACTTTCAGCTACTGCGAATAAAGATTTCAAGGTGTTTGTAAGTTGACTTTCAGCTTGAGCTTGCTCATTAACAGATTGAGCATTTATAGCTTGGACTCTTGCTTGAGTAATTTTTTCAAAAGTTTCCTGTTCATGTTTAGCATAAGCTTTCACTGTATTTACAAGATTTGGTATAAGATCGTACCTTCTTTTAAGCTGTACTTCTACTTGAGACCAGGCATTTGCAACTCTTTCTTTAAGGGTAATAAATTTATTGTATGCGAAAATTAGATATGCTGCTAGTACTATTATAATTCCTAAAAAAATCCACATAATAATCCTCCTGAGATAAGTTATTTATTATATTTTACCACTAGTTTATTATGTGTTCAATCAATCTTTACATATATTTTGTTAAGATTAACGAAAACTGTCGTATTGTCAATATGCATATAAATAAGCCTTTTTTTGCAACCTATTTGTGGTGCTGCAATAGTTCTTCCTGCTTGGTATCTATTTCTAAAATCAGTTAAAGTATCGTGAAGGTCCTGAATGATTTTTTTAATTTCAGGTAAATCATTAAAATTTAATTCTTCACTTTTTCGTAAAGTTCAGGAGTTCCTAAAAAGAGAATTTTTTTTCATTTCTACCACCTTTTTTATAATTTAGGAATTGGAATTTTGTTAATTCCACCCGGTGTTAACTTGCTTTTGAAATCATTAAGATATGGAACTTCTTCTCTAGCCCATTTAAGCATCTCATCATCTACAATGTGAATTAAAATTTCTTCTTTACTTTCGGAAGCTTCTACCAAAACATCACCTAAAGGACTAACTAATTTGCTTTTACCACAGCTATTACTACCTACATTATTAACTCCAAAAATGAAAACTGTATTGTCTAGGGCTCTTGCTGGAAGTTGAATATCCCATCTATGAGAAGATGCTACGCTCCATACGGAAGGACATACTATCATATCTGCTTCTTGAAGAGCTAAAAGTCTACTAGTTTCGGGGAACTCTATTTCATAGCAAATAAGTATACCTACTTTTCCTACCTTTATATCAAAAACAGGATACTCGATATTACCCGATTTAAAAATATTGTTTTCTCTTCCCCATAAAACGCTTTTTCTTACAACACCTCTAAGATCACCTGTATTATCAATTACTGCAGCTGATATATGAAGATCGTTATTTAAAGTTTTCTCGATAAATGGACATATAATAGAAGCATTTGCTCTCTTTGCTTCTTCTCTTATTGCAGTAACTGTTGGTCCATTTCTATCTTCACCTAATTTCAAAAAAGCTTCTTTACTTAGATGGTATCCCGTAGTCCACATCTCAGGTAGAACTATTAAATCAACTTCTTCTTTTGCAGCTTCTCTAATAAACTTGATGCCTCTTTTTAGATTTGCATTTACATTGTTCATAATTGGTCTCATTTGTATTCCAGCAACTTGGTACATATTATCCTCCTCTCTAAATTAATCGTCATAATATATAGATTTTATCACCTAGTTGTCATACTTTCAAGAAAGGAAAACCCTCAGCCTTAGAGCTGAGGGCAAGGGATAATTTATATGAGTTATGGGCTACACCCAATTTATTAGTTAAATTATTAACATACTATCAAAGAATATACTTTATGTCAATAAATTTTGTTAAATATATATTTATCCTTCATTATAAATAAATAAGATGATAAAATATTAATATTATGATTAGGGTGTCAAAAGACACTTTCTCATAAATAATATTGTTGTTCGCACCTTGAAAATCTAACACAAATCATATTTTAAACCTTAAATGGAGTTTTAATCCTATTTAAAATGCTCTATT
>Ga0182236_100228_pt1 | contig 15073 bp, 14 predicted proteins | sample hydfratesGB_TF_A_FD_132422 | JGI IMG/M metagenome (GOLD analysis project Ga0182236, IMG submission 132422) | Subsurface microbial communities from deep shales in Ohio, USA - hydraulic fracturing test GB_TF_A | ecosystem: Environmental > Aquatic > Deep subsurface > Shale gas/oil reservoir >... | reverse complement strand
TTTTCCAGAAGAATAAGCTGCTTTAACCATTCCAGGGCCACCTGTTGCAAGTATTAGGTTTATATCGTCATGTTTCATAAGATACTGACTCAGTTCAATTGAAGGTTCGTCAATCCAACCAATAATACCTTCTGGTGCACCAGAGGCTATTGCTGCTTCGAGTATTACTCTTGCAGCAGCCACAGTGCTTTTCTTTGCTTTCGGATGGGGAGAAAAGATAATCGCATTTCTAGTCTTTAATGAAAGCAAAGATTTGAAAATAGTTGTTGATGTTGGATTAGTTGTAGGTATAATACCTCCAATGATCCCTATCGGTTCAGCTACCCTCTTTATCCCAAAAGTCTTGTCCTCGTCTATAATTCCACAAGTTTTTTCGTCTTTATACTTATTGAAAATATATTCTGCTGAAAAATGGTTTTTGATAACTTTATCTTCAACAATTCCCATTTTTGTCTCTTTTACAGCTTCCTTTGCAAGCCATATTCTATATGAATTTGCTGATATGGAAGCTCTTCTGAATATTTCATCTACTTTTTCTTGATTAAATGTTGAATACTCTTTTTGAGCAGATTTCGCTTTTTGTATTACTTTTTCCAAATCTTCAATAGTTTTAACTTTTTGAATACTCATATAATTACCTCCCAAAGAGTTTGTGGTTATATCCATTTATAACAAATTATTTGTATTCAGCTATATTTATCTTCCATTATCATTATATAGTGAAAATATTAACTAATAAACATGATTACCGTTAAAACTTAATGAAATTTTTCACTATATAACAAGTGAAATAATTATCAATATAGGCGTAAGTTAATACTGTATAGATATATAGCGTTTTGGTTTAATTTTGAATTAATAAAAAATTATGATTTGCAACAGAAATCTTTGATTTCTTCTTTTCAAATATAAATTATTTAAGCAATTTTTATAATAATTTTGTTATGGTAAAATAGAAGTAAAGGGGTTATTAATTTTTAAAGGGGGAAGAAACATGTACAGATTTCCAAAAGGTTTTTATACTGACGTGAGAATAGAAGATGTTTTTGAAACTGCCATCAGTGTTACAAACGATAACTTAGATGAAAAGAAAGAAACAGAGTATGAAGCCGCTTTTATTAGGCTTTTTGATGGTAACAGATGGTTTTATTCCTCTACTACAAATATCAACAGCATTCAAAATGAAATTGATAAATTATCCGAAATGGCAGATATTAACGATGAAATTTTGGGCAATCAAATAGTTAAAAAATTTCAAGTTAATGAGGGTGAATTCTACAAATTTCAGGAAGATGACAATGTAAGAAATATTGACTTGAACAAAAAGTTTGAAGTTATATCAGATTACTTTGATATTGTGAAAGAATGCGAGTACGTCAAAATGTGGAAGGCAAATTATGTTGATTTGAATATCAGAAAAAGTTTTTTTTCAAGTAAAGGAAGTAAACTTTTCTTTGATTACCAAAAAGTTGGTTACAGAATTTCTTGGCAACTTGCAGATGGTGATGAAAGATTTGATGAAAGTTTTGATGTTTCAGCAAATATTTTTGAATCTATCAAAAACAAAAGAGATGAAATGAAAGAACAGTTGGACAAATCCATTTATTTTCTTAAAAATGCTGTTAATGTTGAACCTGGAAAATATACTGTAGTTTTATCTCCTCTTGCTGCAGGAGTTTTTGCACACGAAAGCTTTGGTCATAAATCTGAATCGGATTTTATGCTTGGCGATAAGACCATGCGAGAAGAATGGAAAATTGGTAAAAAAGTTGGAAGCGATATTTTAAACATTATAGATGATGGGAATCTTGAAGGAAACGGTTTTGTTCCCTTTGACGACGAGGGAACACGTGCACAAAAAACTTTTCTTATCAAAGAAGGTAAATTAGCTGGAAGGCTTCACTCTGTTGAAACGGCAGTGGATTTGAACGAAGAATTAACAGGGAACGCAAGAGCAATTGATTTTGAATTTGAACCAATAGTAAGAATGACTAACACTTATATTAAAGAAGGCGACAAAACTTTTGACGAATTGATTTCAGAAATTGATAAAGGAATATTAATAGACACTATTTCTCATGGTTCGGGAATGTCAACTTTCACAATAGCTCCAAGAATAGCTTATTACATAAAAAATGGAAAAATCGATAAGCCAGTTAAAATCTCTGTTGTCACTGGAAATGTTTTTGAAACTCTGAATGAAATAGATGGATTATCTGATAAATTAGAGATTCTCTCTTTTACATTGGGTGGTTGTGGAAAAATGGAACAATTCCCGTTGCCAGTTGGCTTTGGCGGACCTTATGTAAGGGTTAGAAATCTAAACGTTCAATAAAGAGGGGGATGATTATGAATAAAGAAATTTTTCAAATAATAAATGAAGAATTCAGTATTAAGCTGGCTAATTCTAAGATTTCTTCTTTGAGAAAGAAAGACATTCAAAAAAATGCTTTTAGAATTTATAAAGATGGTTTTATAGGTATTGCTGGTAGTCTTGGCGAAATAGACGAAGAATTCTTGGAAAAAAAGGCTGTCAAAGCTCTGGATAATAAAATTCCTTATCCATATGAGATTACAAAGAACCAATGCAAAACATCTTCTATTGGACAAGATTTGATATCAGACGAAGAATTCTTGAAAAAAACTGAAGAGTTGCTGGATAGATTGAACAAAAAACATACTGATTTTACTTTTTCAAACAGCATTTCTAAAACAAGAAGTGTTAAATTTTTAAGAAATGACGAAAACACAGAGCTGGTTTCTGAATTGAATTATTATGAAACAGGAATAGTTTTTAAACATAAAAATTCAAAGAATATTATAGATGGCTTTTTTGGAGATGAAGACATCGTTTATGATACAAGCAGAATAGAAAAAATGGCAGATATGATGCTGGATAACTATAATAACGAATTAGACTTTGAAGACGGAGAATACCCGGTTGTATTTTTAACTATGGATACTACGGGACCCTTAATGAAGTTCATAAGGGATTTACACGGTATGATATTTGGAACTGGAAGTTCTCTTTTTTCTGGAAGGATTGGAGAGAAATTGTTTTCAGAGAATTTTACCCTTTTGCAATCTGCGAGCTATCAAGACTATGAGGTTATAAAACATTTTTTCGATAACGAAGGTACTTTCCAAGAAAATTTTACCATACCACTGATTGAAAATGGAGTTTTGAAAAGACCTTATACAGATAAAAAAACTTCTGAAATGTTTGATTTTGAGTTGACTGGTTCTGCTGATGGAGATTTTGATTCAGTACCAAACCTCAATTACGAAACTTTTGTCGTAAAATCATCAGAAAAAACGGTAGAAGAGATTCTGGGAAATAGAAAAGCGGTAATAATTTTTGAGGCCAGTGGAGGAGACTTTACCCCTGACGGAAAATATGCAAGCCCAGTTCAATTATCCTATTTATACGAAGGCGGAGAACTAATAGGCAGACTTCCTCAATTAAACATAAACTCACATGTTTATGATATTTACGGGAAAGACTTTTTGGGTGTTCCAAAAGACAGTATTTTAGGATTAAGAGATAAGGACGGAATGGTAGTAAATATGGAAGTTTCAAAAATTTAGTATCAAAAAAAGAGGTGTTTTTTTTTGAAACATTATTTTGTTACAACTCATGCTAACGAAAATGGCGAACATGTTATACATGAAGATGAATGTTCTATTTTTCCGAAAATGAATACTTTAGAAGATTTAGGTTATTTTTATGGATATAATGACGCCTTTAGAGATGCAAAGAGGAAACATAAAAAGTGGCGATTAGTAGCCTGTTCTGAATGTTGTGGTTCTGATGCCAACTAATAAAAAGCCCCTTGAATTTTTTCAAGGGGTTTTTTTATCAAAAGAATTCGTTTAAAAATGTTGTATATTTTTCGAGATCCGTCCCATTGTAATTGTCTATTATAGTAGCTTTTCCTGAATCGAGCATTTCTTCTATATTCGTAAACCCAGAAATAATAGAACTAAAAGTTCCGATATTCATTGTTATATCCGCTTCTTCTGCACCTGTTATTTGAATTTCTCCGTCTATTACTTTTAAGTTGAATATTCCATTGTTCCATTCCGCTTGTTTGTCTTCTATTTCAATATTTACGTTCATGTCTGGGCCTTTTGTTTTCAATCCATTTAATTTGTCTATGTCTATAATTCTGATCATAGGGCTAACAAGGCCTTCTTCTGTTTTATATCTCTCGTTTACATGTGGCCAAAGAACAAAATCATTTGGTAAGAAAACGTATACCTCACTTATCTGTTTACTCAAGCTGGCTAAATAATTGAACATAAGCCTTTTTGTGTTTATGTCTTCATATATAAAATTAAATATTGTATAAATAGATTTTCCTTTGTCATCTTTTGAATATGAGTACATGATCAGTCCTCTCATTTCATCTTTATGAGAGAATTTTATAACTCCTCGGTCAATCTGACGGTTCCATTTATACATCGTAAAGTTATCCCAAGATTGCTGAGTTTTTAAACAATAGTTGTGATTTTTTGTTGCGTATTCATTATAGAATTGTTGAATATCTTCTGTTATTATGCTTACTTCTTCATATTGATAGTCCTCATTCAATTTGGATTTGATTATTTCACTTGTAGAAATTTTATAGATTTTTGAATTTTGAAACATTTCCCATCCATATTTTCTGTAGAATTTTAAACTAAAAGGGTATAAAGTGGAAACTATGTAATCATTTTTTTTCATATATTCTATTGTTTTTTCCATAAGAAACTTTATGGATTTTTTCCCCCTTGAATCATTTCTTGAACAAACGAAACCTATTCCACCCATTTTAACCATGTTGTCTCTCATCTTCATAGTATAGTCTCTTAACACAAGCCCAGATATAAGTTTTTTATTTTCAAATATGCCAAAAAAATTTTCTCCAGACTTTTGAAGTTCTGATAATTCTTTTAACAAATTATCTTTTTCTTCATGAGGGATGCTAAATGAAAAGCTGGCTATTTCCGCAAAATCTACTATATCCTCAATTTCTTTAAACTTGAACATTTGTTATACCTCCCCATTATTTTTAATTCATGTATTTATAGTTTTTGAATCCAAGATATATCAATATTGCTGGAAATATAAAAATAAGATAGTCTGTTATGTTGTATCCTCCAGCCATAATCGCATTATACACAAAATATATCTGCATGGTTATGTAGATAATAACACTCCACCTTTTCATCATCCACATACCAGAAAGTGAAACAATCCACAATAAAAGGTTGAAAACTAATGCTATTGACATAATATTAGTTTCTGTAAAACTATAAACAACATAATAAATAAGCGTGATCATAAACCTGATCATTTCTACTCCAATCATGATTGATAAAAATTTTGGTCTTTTGTATTCTGACATTTAAACTATCTCCTTTTTTTAGTTTTCTTTTTAATTATACCAAAACAAATATTTATATTCATAGAAAAAGCACTTAAATAATTAAAATCTTTACTATATTTTATTTTCTAAAAAAATGGGCTTACACTAATCGTGTAAGCCCATCATTTATTTATAATTTATTTAGCTAATTCGTTGTTTTCTTCTAATAATGTTTCACAAGATTTTACCGCCCTGTCATAGAATTGATCAGCCGTAATTTGTTCACTTATAAAGTTAGCAAAAATTGTAGAAATTTCGTTTCTAATATCGTTCCAAGCCGCTGGTTTTGGATCAGCAATAGCTGTTTCCAATGTTTCTTGTGCGATAACTGCTTTTTCGTCTGAAGCTATATATTCTTGCCATTGTTTTGTTTCGCTAACATCTCTTCTTACAGGTAAATATCCTGTGTTAATTCCCCAGAAAGCCATGTTAACTGGATCTAATAAGTATTTAATGAATCTGTATGCAGCGTCTTTTTGTGCATCTGTTATCCAATTAAACATTGCTATATCTGTTCCAGCAATTGGCGAATGAGGAACTCCGTCTACAGATGGAAGAGCTGCCCATGACCAACCGTGTTTACCTTGTGATGATCTTTCAACATATGATTTTCCAGCGATTGTTCCCATGTATGCTGCTATTTCTCCTGAACCAAATATTCCATCCAAATAACCCGTTCCGAATGAACCGTAACCGCCTTTTTTAAGTTCCATTATATCGGATAAAGCTTTTTTAGTAGTTTCTCTATCTAAAGAAACTCTGTATTTTCCGTCTGCAACGTATTCTAAGATTTCACCATTGTATGCGAATAAGAAAATTTGGAAATCATCAATAAAAGTTCTCGCACCAATACCGTATTGATCAGTTCTTCCATCTCCGTCTAAATCTTCAGTTAAGTATTTCGTTATTTCCATAAATTCGCCCATTGTTTCTGGCGGTGTAACTCCATATAAGTCAAATAAGTCTGTATTGTAGTAGTAAACATAAACTGATTTGTTAAATGGAATTGAGTAAATTGTATCTCCCCATGTTGAGCCTTCTTTAAAAACTTCGTATATTTCTTCGTCCCAAACTCTTTTCATTTGTGGGTCGTTTTCTATGTATGGATTCAATGGTTCTATAACGTCAGAATATAAGTATTTTGCAATCCAGTTACCGTATGCTTGTGTAACTGCTGGAAGGTCGCTTGCCGATCCTTCTTTTGCTGCTGTGATAGTAGATAATAATTTTCTATTTAAATCTGAGTACCCACCAACGTAAATTGGTTCTACTTGAATGTCAGGATTAGTTTTGTTGAAATTTTCAACTAAAGCCGCAAGAGTTTCACCTTGTCCTCCACCCATTGAATGCCAAAATTCAATGGTAATTGCTTCTGAAAAAGCCAATCCAATAACTAATACAGCAAGAAAAACTGTTAAAAGTTTTTTCACTTTAGTACACCTCCTGAGAATTTTTAAGGTAAAAAAATGGACACTTAAGTGTCCTAATAATTTATTAAATTTTCAAGCGCTTCTATAATTTCTTCAGGGTTATCATTTGCTGTTATTTTTTTATCATAGTAATCAAATTTTAAATTTTTTTGTGATTGTATCATATTTTTAGCTTTTTCTTTGGTTATGTTTCTTTTTTTAACTAATCTTTTATACCTTAAATCTTCAGAAGCATCTACTAATATTATTTTATGACACATTTTGTCCAATCCAATTTTAAAGAGCATTGCTGCATCCAAAACAATTATATCATATTTTTTTAAGTAAATTTTAACTTTTTTTTCTATTTCTTTATAAATTTCAGAATGAACAATTTCATTAAGTTTTTCAAGTTTAGATTCATCACTAAATACTATTTCACCTAACTTTTTTCTATCTATTTCGTTATTTTTATCAAAAATTTCTTGGCCAAATATGTCTTTTAATTTTTCTTTAACATGAAATAGGGTAAGAACATAATGTCCTACCCTATCTACGTCTATTACAATTGAATTTTTAAAATTTTCTTTTAATAGTTTTGAAACATATGATTTTCCAGAACCTGCTTTACCAACTATTCCTAAAATCATAATTTAATTTCTTTTTTCCCTTTTAATTTATCTTTTACTTCTTTTGCAATTTCTTCGTGTCCTTCCCTGCCCATTAGAGCATATGTAACGTTTTTACCAAGTTCAACACCTGGTTGATTATATGCGTTTATATCAAGGAGTTTTCCCATTACTGCTGTTTGAAATTCGTATGCAAAAAAGAATTGCCCAATGTTGTATGGATTTATTTCTGGAAAAATTACTTTCATATTTGGCCTATTGTGTTCAACTAAAGCATATTCTGTACCTGCCAATTCTGTGTTCAAGAGATCGGAAACCTTTTTTCCACCAAGATATTTCAACGCTGGTATGTCGTCGTGAATATGTGGGATGGTTATTTCTCTATCAAAATTTTCCAATTTTAAGAAAGTCACGACTTTATCAAAAGGCCCTTCGTTGTAAAGTTGAAATTGTGAGTGTTGGTCTGTAGCTCCAAGTGCTTTTACAGGAGTTTGCCCAACGAAAACTTCTTTTCCGTCTATATCAGTTCTTTTTCCCAAACTCTCTGCCCAAAGCTGTCTGTACCAATCAGCTAATAGGAAAAGTCTGTTTGAATATGGCACCATAACAGAAATGTTGTATCCTTTGTTGTAATATATGTAATGAATTAAAGCATTTAATGCTGCAGGATTTTCCCAAACATCATCATTTTTAACTTTTTCACACATATCTTTTGCACCATTAACAAGATCTATTATATCTATTCCTCCTGCAACAGCGGATAAAAGTCCGACTGGTGTTAATACAGTAAACCTTCCTCCAACCGTTGGAGGAATTTCAAGAGTTTTTATTCCTTCTTCATTGGCTATTTCTCTCAAAACACCTTTTTCTGGGTCCGTTGTAAAAAGAAGATGCTCTTTTCCTTTTAACCCGTATGATTCAATAATACCCCTTACTATCATATAATTTGTCATTGCTTCTGCTGTTGTTCCAGATTTGGATATAACGTTGAACAAAGTTTTGCTGACATCTATACTATCCAAAATTGAAGCAATGTAATCCGGGTCTACGTTGTCTATTACATAAATTTTTGGAGTTTTTCTCTTGTCTTCCCCCAATGTATTGTAATTCAAAGGATTTAAAGAAGATTGAAGAGCTAAATTCCCCAGTGCTGAACCACCAATGCCAAGAATTACTACTGCATCAAAAGATTGTACCCAACTTTTGAGGTCTAACACCCTGTCTACCCATTTTCTCGTGTATGGAACTTCTAAAAATCCCGGTTTTTCTTCTAAAACTTCATTTATTATTTGTTTTACTTGATCTTTTTTTTCGTTTATTTCTTCTTCTTTAATTCCGTTTTTCACATTTGGTTCAAATAAATTTGAAAAATCAAATTCAATACCTTTCAAAATAATTCCTCCTCAAGAACTATATTTCTAAAAAATTATTTTAGTATTTTATCAAACTTTCGACTTTAATTTCTGTTAATTTTTCTCTTGGATTTAAAGAAGTCAACTCAGCTAAAAATAATGCACCAACTACTTTTCCACCTGCTTTTTCAACTAATTTAATAATAGCTTCTGTTGTTCCACCTGTTGCGAGAATATCATCAACTATTATGACTTTATCTCCTTTAGATATTGCGTCTTTATGCATTTCTAAAATACCGCTACCATATTCGAGGTCATAAGAAAAACTTATCGTTTCGGCTGGTAGTTTTCCTGGTTTTCTAACAGGTATGAAAGGTTTATTTAAATTGTATGCCATTGGTGTTGAATATATAAACCCTCTTGATTCAGGTCCAATAATTGCGTCAAAATCCCAGTCTTTTACAAGCTCTTGGAAGCTATCTATAGTATATTTAAAAGCTTCAGGACTTTTTAGAGCCGGTGTGATATCTTTGAATACTATACCTTCTTTTGGAAAATCTGGAATATCTCTTACGTAATTTTTTAGATTCAATTTGATTCCTCCTCAAGCCATTTTTATCTAATTATAGGCCAAATTCACAAAATTTATTCTATCACATAATTGTTAATAAATGGTTATAATTATTTAGTAAATGAAATAACTTGACTGTTTAATTTTTTATTTAATTTTTGAATATTTTTATTACAATGAAAATAGCCATTTATGATATAATATAATGAATAATTATACATACGGAGGTGGATTTATAATGGCAAGAAAAAGCTCTTATGTTACAGAAGCGGACAATAAAATGGATAAAACAGTACAACATTACAAAGAAGAATTGAGAAAATTAAGAACGGGAAGACCTTCAGCATCATTATTTGAAGAATTAGTCGTTGACTATTACGGAGCACCAACTCCAATTAATCAAACAGCCACGGTAAACGTTGGAGAAGACAGAAGCGTTTCAATCCAACCATGGGACAAAAGTTTGTTAGAAAAAATAGAAAAAACTATAAATTCATCTGATTTGGGACTTCACGCAATCAATGACGGAACCGTCGTAAGAGTAAATTTTCCATCGCCAACAGTTGAAGATAGAAGAAAATGGGTTAAACATGCTAAAGATATGATGGAAGATACAAAAATTGCTTTAAGAAATATCAGGAGAGATGATATTAAAAAAGTAAAAGAACTCAAAGAAAATGGGGATATTCCTGAAGATGAAGCTAAAAAAATCGAAGAAGAAATTCAAGAAGTGTTGAAAAATCATGAAGCAAAATCAGAGGAAATATTCCATCAAAAAGAAAAGGAGATCATGGAATCTTAATGAAGGATCTTGCAAAAGAAAAGCAGCCCAAACATGTAGCAATAATTATGGATGGAAATGGAAGATGGGCTAAAAAACTGGGGAAAAAAAGAATATTTGGCCACGAAAAAGGGGCTGAAGTAGCCGAAAAAATAATTGAATATGCGTCAGATTCAGGGGTGAGATATCTCACCCTTTATACATTTTCTACAGAAAACTGGAAAAGGCCTGAAGAAGAAGTCAACTTTTTGTTCAATCTTTTCATAAAATATTTGGAAAGTAGAATGGAAAAAATAATTTCCAAGGGTGTTAGAATGAGATTTTCTGGTAGAATAGATAAAATGCCTGAAGATATTCAAAAAGCTTGTAAAAGAATAGAAGAAAAAAGTAAAAACAACAGCAAATTAGACTTAATAATGGCTTTGAATTACGGATCCAGACAGGAAATTTTAGACGCGGTAAATAAACTCATTTCTTCAGGAAAAAAAGAAATAACAAAAAAAGACATACAAAACAACCTTTATTTACCAGATGTTCCAGACGTTGATCTTTTGATCAGAACTTCCGGAGAAAAGAGAATTAGCAATTTTTTGCTTTGGCAAATAGCTTATGCAGAATTGTATTTTACAGAAGTTTTGTGGCCAGATTTTGACGAAAAAGAATTCGATAAAGCCCTTTTAGATTATGCTAAAAGAGAAAGAAGGTTTGGCGGGCTAACCGGGAGTGATGAATTTGGGAATAAATAATAAAAATCTCTTTTTTAGAGTGTTAAGTGGTGTAGTTTTAGTTCCTGTAGTCGTGTTTTCTTTTATATTGTATCCCACTCTTATAGGTTTGGTAACAACTATAGTTATGCTTGCTTCTTGGGAATTCATAGAAATATCTTCTTTAGAGCTAAAAAACAAGAAAATATTCAAAATGATGCTCACTGTTGTTGTGGGTGCTTCTGCATTGTTATATGGTTTTGCCATAGAAGCAGAGTATCAGGGGATATTGCCTTTTGAGGCAGAAATAGTCTTTTACCTTGCTTTCTTCTTTTATTCGTGGCTTGTAATCCTAAAGATAAAAGACGTTCGAATGGCGAAAAAGCTAATAAGCGCTGGAGCTATAAGTATACTTTATATTTCTTTTTTCTTATCAAATTTCTATTTGATAAACATAAATTATGGATATACCATGGGTATTTTAGCTCTTGTTTCTATATTCATGTACGATTCATTTGCCTATTTTGCGGGTCTTAGCTTTGGAAAGCACAAGATTTCTCCAAACTTCTCACCAAAAAAGAGCTGGGAAGGGTTGATAGGAGGAGCATTAGGAACTTATTTATTCATTATAGTATACGAGTTTATTAGAGGTTTTCTGGGTTATGAAAATATTATAGGACCAAAAAAAGCGATACTCTTTGCTTTAATGGTTGCGTCTTTTGACACTGTGGGGGATTTAACTGAATCTATCTTCAAGCGTCATTATCATGTGAAAGATTCTGGCTCTATTCTTCCCGGGCACGGAGGAATTTTGGACAGAATAGACGGGATTTTAATAGTTACCCCGGCATGGTATTTTCTGCTTAGAATTTTCTGGATTTAGAAAAATTAAGGGGGAAAAAATGAACAAAAAATGGAAAGAAGGTTTTTCACTAATAGAAGTGATAATCGTTCTTGGAGTTATTGCAGTGATTGCATCAATAGCAATTCCATCTGTTTCTGGTTTAATCGATCAGGCAAAAGCAACAAAAGTAGTGACAAATATGAGGACTTTACAGACGAGTATTGTACAATATTCTATTTATAACGACGACTTAACCGACTTAAGCTTTCAAAAATTAATAGACGCAGGGTTGCTGACAGCTGAAATTCCAGATTTAGATATAGCTGTAAGTTTTAATAGAATAACTATTTCTTACACACAAGATTCACCAGATATATCTAAATTAAAAGAAATAGATACACAAATATTGGGTGATGAAACAACTAATCCTTATATAGAGTTTAAAGTTAGATAATTAGGAGGTTTTTTAATGGAATGGATGTCCTCAAAAGATATTAGAGAAAAATTTCTCAGTTTTTTTGAAAAAAAAGATCACAAAAGAATAAAAAGCTCTCCATTAATTCCAAATGACCCACAACTGATGTTCACCGTTGCTGGGATGGTTCCTTTTAAACCAATTTTCTGGGGTAAGATGGAACCCACTCATACAAGAATAACAACTTGTCAAAAATGTTTGAGAACTAATGATATAGAAAATGTCGGTAGAACTGCGAGACACCAGACGTTTTTTGAAATGCTTGGCAATTTCTCTTTTGGAGATTATTTCAAAGAAGAAGCCATTGAATTGGCTTGGGAATTTTTGACAAAAGAACTAAAAATTCCAGAAGAAAAGCTATGGGTTTCTGTTTATAACGAAGATCCAGAAGCTTATGACATATGGAAAGATAAGATAAAAATTCCAGAAAATAAGTTAATTAAAATGGGAAAAGACGACAACTGGTGGGGACCCCCTGGCCCTTCTGGTCCTTGTGGCCCAGACACAGAAATATTTTATGATACTGGTGTAACGAAAAATTGTCCAGATGTTGAAAACTGCACTCCAGAATGTGATTGTGGGAGATTCGTTGAAATTTGGAATGTTGTTTTTACAGAATTTTATTCTGACGAAGAAGGAAATTTAGAGCCTCTTTCAAGAAAAAATATTGATACTGGTGCAGGTTTAGAAAGATTAACAGCTGCCATTCAAGGTGTATACAGTAATTTTGATACTGATCTTTTCCAAAAAATAATAAAAGAAATTGAAAAATCACTAAACGTCAAATATGGAGAAAACGAAAAGAATGATATATCAATAAGAATAATAGCAGACCATTCGAGAGCAATTTCTTTTATCCTTGTTGAAGGAGTACTTCCTTCTAACGAAGGAAGAGGATACGTTTTAAGACGTATCATAAGAAGAGCTGTTAGACATGGAAACTTGTTGGGAACTAACAATAAATTTATGAGCAACATTATTAAAAGAGTTATCGCTGAAATGTCGGGATTTTACCCAGAATTGAAAGAAAAAGAGGATTTTATTCTAAAGATAGTCGACTCTGAAGAAGAAAGATTTTTTGAAACCCTTGAAAGAGGACTTCAAAAGCTCGAAGAAATAATGAAAAAATCTGTAGATAAAAAAATTTCTGGTGAAGTAGCTTTTGAATTGTACGATACATACGGATTTCCTTTTGATATAACAAAAGAAATAGCAGAAGAGCAAGGCTTTTCTGTAGATCGGGCTTTGTTTGACGACCTTATGGAACAACAAAAAAACAGGGCGAGAAAAGCCACCGGTTCAAAAGAATACGGAGCGCAAAATCAAGCATATGAAAAAATAGCTTCACAAATAAAATCAACCATATTTACAGGATACATTAACAATATAGAAAGAGAAAAACTTGTGTATATTGTAAAAGGAAATGAAGTCGTTGAAACTGCCTTTGAAGGGGAAGAAGTCGAACTCTTCTTTTCTAAAACTCCTTTCTACGCTGAAAAAGGTGGGCAAGTAGCTGATACAGGAATCATAAAAAATGATGATTTCAAGGCTGAAGTTTACGATGTACGGGTAATTAAAAATGATATTATTTCACACAAAGTAAAAGTTTTACAAGGTGATGTAAAAGTAGGGGAAAAATTAAATCTTCAAATAGATGTTGACAGAAGAAACGCTATAAAGAGAAATCACACTGCCACACATTTATTGCACGCAGCTTTACAAAAGTTTGTTGGAAATCACATTAGACAAGCTGGTTCTTATGTTGAACCTACAAGGCTAAGATTTGACTTTACGCATTACGAAGCTTTATCTGATGACGATATCACAAAAATAGAAAAATCAGTAAACGAACAAATAATGAAAGCAATACCAGTTATTACAGAAGTAAAATCACTTGAAGAGGCTAAAAACATGAACGTTATGGCTCTTTTTGAAGAAAAATATGGAGACGAGGTAAGAATTGTTAGCGTTGATGACTATTCAAGTGAGCTTTGTGGGGGAACACATGCTTCTAATACTGGTGAAATTGGGCTTTTCAAAATCACAACTGAAACTTCTGTATCTGCTGGTGTAAGAAGAATTGAAGCCGTAACAGGTTTTTCAGCTTTTGAATACGTTAAAAAATTAGAAGAAACAAATAACAAAATAAAAGAGTTTTTAGAAGCTTCAGATAAAAATTTATTTGAGAAACTCACAAATTTAGCCGAAAAAAATAAACAACTCGAAAAAAATCTCAGGGAAATGGAACAAAAAATGGCTTCTTCAGATTTAAATGATTTTCTAAATAAAGCCATTGAAGTAGATGGAGTTAAAATAGTTACTGGTTCTTTTGATGGAGTTGAAAACGAAGTTTTGAGAAATGCTTCTGACAACTTACTTCAAAAGGCTGGAAAAAGCGTCGTTATCCTTTTTAACAAACACGATAAAGTAAATTTTGTAGTGAAAGTTTCAAAAGATGCAACAGACAAATTCCACGCTGGAAATATCGCAAAATCTATTGCAAAATACCTCGGTGGCGGTGGCGGTGGAAGGCCGGATTTCGCCCAAGCTGGGGGAAAAGATCCTTCAAAAGTAAACGAAGTTATTCAAAAAATAAAAGAATTCATATAAAAATAAGGTTGCTATGCAACCTTATTTTTATTAGGGTTATTATTTAAACTTTATTCTGGTTTATTATCTAAAATAGATTCAATTTTATCCATAACGTCATCGGTTAATTTATCTTTTATCTCTGCTGCTTTCATGTTTTCTTTTACTTGTTCGACACTGCTTGCGCCCGTAATAACTGTACTGACATTTGGATTTTTGATTATCCAGGCTAAGGCTAATTGTGCCATTGTTGCATCAAGGTCTTTTGCTATTTTTGTCAACTTTCTAACTTTTTCGATATTTTCTTC
>Ga0182236_100212_pt1 | contig 16052 bp, 10 predicted proteins | sample hydfratesGB_TF_A_FD_132422 | JGI IMG/M metagenome (GOLD analysis project Ga0182236, IMG submission 132422) | Subsurface microbial communities from deep shales in Ohio, USA - hydraulic fracturing test GB_TF_A | ecosystem: Environmental > Aquatic > Deep subsurface > Shale gas/oil reservoir >... | reverse complement strand
TAGTGGTAGTGAGTATGAAGAATGAAGGGGGAATTTTATTAAAAGCGAATATTATATCCTGCAGGATGGTTATCTGAAAAGAAAAGAAAACACTGTCTATTTCCAGAATAAGGATGAAAGAAGACTTCTGCCCATAAACAAGATTTATTCCATCTATGCATACGGTAAATTATCTTTTTCTTCAGGGGTGGTTTCATATCTTGCTAAAAATGGAATCCCGATACATTTCTTTAATTACTACGGTTTTTATGAGGGTAGTATGTATCCAAGGGAGACTTTGATAAGCGGTGACCTTGTGATCAATCAGTCTGCCCATTATCTGGATGATTCAAAGCGGAAGTATCTTGCAGGTAAGTTTATTGAAGGTGCATGTGGCAATATTCTTAAAAATTTGCGCTATTATTCAAGAAATGATGAATATCATCAGCAACTCAATGACTTTATAGGACGTATTGAGGATGAAATTGTTAAACTGCCTGAGACTGATTCTATATCTTCAATGATGAATGTTGAAGGCAGATTGCGTGGCCTGTATTATCAGGCATTGGATGAGATTCTTCCTGAGGAATATATGATTGTTAAAAGAACCCGCAGGCCTCCGGAAAATAAGATGAACACCTTAATAAGCTTTGGTAATTCCCTGATGTACACTACTGTTCTTTCTGAAATCTATAATACGCAGTTGAACCCGACAATTTCCTACCTTCATGAACCGTTTGAAAGGCGTTTTTCCCTTTCTCTTGATGTAAGTGAAATATTCAAACCAATTATTATCGACAGGATTATTATGAAACTAGTCAATAAAAATATGCTTGATGACAATTGCTTCAGAGGCGAGATCGGGGATATGCTTCTTAGTGAGAAAGGAAAGAAGATATTTTTGCAGGAGTATAACGATAAGTTGGGTACAACAATCAAGCATAAAGGTCTCAACCGTAAAGTTTCATATAAAAGGCTTATAAGGCTGGAACTTTATAAACTTTCAAAGCACATCCTCGGAGTTGAGGAGTATAAGCCACTAGTGATGTGGTGGTAATATGTATGTGATTGCTGTATATGATGTGGGGATTGATCGTCTGAATAAGGTTCGTATATTCCTTAAACAGTACCTCAATTGGGTTCAAAACAGTGTCTTTGAAGGAGAGCTTACAAAAGCTGAATACATAAAGGTAAGGTCAGAAGTAAAAGAACTCATTGATGAAGATGTTGATTGCGTCTTTTTTTATCATGTCAGGGATAAGAAATATCTTGGTTTTGATGAAATGGGTACCAGAAAAACAAATATTGATACGATAATCTGATGTTTCTATGACATTTTCGTGGATGTTTATAAAGCTACTTCCAAATTAAAGATCCACGAAAATGAGCAATTTGGATTTTGAATTTTTGTTACATTTGCAGACTATTCATTGAATTGCTTTTTTTGAATAAACGTAACTGGAGACGCAATTACACACTTTTTTGTTGAATTATATTCGTCTCAATAAGCCTAAAATAAGATGAAATCCATCTTGGTTATAATCAGACCTTAGAGGGATTGAAATGAACTCTTGAGAGTTCATTGACGTCAGCCTTCTCAATGTTATAATCAGACCTTAGAGGGATTGAAATCACAGTTTGCAGAACTTGACGGCAGCGTATTGTCAAGTTATAATCAGACCTTAGAGGGATTGAAATTTCTCTCACCTCATATTCGAATACTTGTTACACTGATAGTTATAATCAGACCTTAGAGGGATTGAAATTAATACACATATCCATCTGCGCTGGATATATTATTGTGTTATAATCAGACCTTAGAGGGATTGAAATTGTTGGCAAACAATCATTTATATGAAACAGACCAGTTATAATCAGACCTTAGAGGGATTGAAATGTTACTTCCTGTGATGGTATAAATATTTCATCTACGGTTATAATCAGACCTTAGAGGGATTGAAATGTTCCGTGGGTGCGTATTAATGATCCACAGCCTGCGTTATAATCAGACCTTAGAGGGATTGAAATACTCAAAAGGCGACACTTTCGAGATGCCTGTCAAGGGTTATAATCAGACCTTAGAGGGATTGAAATTAAGCGCGCCGGGTTGCATTTCCTTTCCTCCTTTTTTTGTTATAATCAGACCTTAGAGGGATTGAAATGCATTTAATTCTTTTTGGGAAACTATAAAAGATTTAGTTATAATCAGACCTTAGAGGGATTGAAATAGTCTTACCTTCTATCTTACCTTCTTTCATGTCATCGTTATAATCAGACCTTAGAGGGATTGAAATACAGTATTTGAGGATTTAGAACATTACAAGAAACGTGTTATAATCAGACCTTAGAGGGATTGAAATGTTTATGTCGATATGATAATGCATTGATACAATTAGTTATAATCAGACCTTAGAGGGATTGAAATATAAGTTCGGCTTCATTTTTATCTACCAAACCTTTCTTGTTATAATCAGACCTTAGAGGGATTGAAATGTTATCGCTGTTTTTGTTACTGCATACGCCAGACAGTTATAATCAGACCTTAGAGGGATTGAAATCATGCTATTTCGTTCTGGAATGGAACGACGTATTCCGTTATAATCAGACCTTAGAGGGATTGAAATTTTCCTAGTCTTATACTATCTAAAACATTGCAATCGTTATAATCAGACCTTAGAGGGATTGAAATTTAATCAGTTTGTACTTAGGTTGTTCGGGTTGCTTTGGTTATAATCAGACCTTAGAGGGATTGAAATACCAAGGCGTTTAGTATCGAAACCAGCAGGTATGTGTTATAATCAGACCTTAGAGGGATTGAAATGACGATGACACAACGATGGAAATAATACATGTTGGTTCACGTTATAATCAGACCTTAGAGGGATTGAAATGATGCACTATCGACAGTATTATAAGTAATCTGTGGTAGTTATAATCAGACCTTAGAGGGATTGAAATGAAATTCTGTTGTCTTCATCAAAAATAATATTATAGTTATAATCAGACCTTAGAGGGATTGAAATTATTAAATATGTATAAGCATATAAATGAACTGAAAAAGTTATAATCAGACCTTAGAGGGATTGAAATGACAGATTGGATTTAGTACAACTGCTGAAATGGAAGGTTATAATCAGACCTTAGAGGGATTGAAATTCAAATAAGCATACCTTATATGGAACAATACTGATAGTTATAATCAGACCTTAGAGGGATTGAAATGTAGTATGCTCACATTTCCGCATTGATATAGCACATGTTATAATCAGACCTTAGAGGGATTGAAATATGACGTATCATTATCAGGTGTAACAAACTCAACACGTTATAATCAGACCTTAGAGGGATTGAAATACATTAATGTACATACATGTACAATGAACAATGGCTATGTTATAATCAGACCTTAGAGGGATTGAAATGATATTGGTGGTAAAGAAGTTAGAGGTACGTTTAAGTTATAATCAGACCTTAGAGGGATTGAAATTCGATTAAGCACATATCAAAGGTACTTATGCAATTCTGTTATAATCAGACCTTAGAGGGATTGAAATCCTCATCAATGGCTACTCCAGACATACTCCAGTAGGGTTATAATCAGACCTTAGAGGGATTGAAATTCAATTAAGCACATATCAAAGGTACTTATGCAATTGTTATAATCAGACCTTAGAGGGATTGAAATTACATTACCCCAGAGATTTTCGATACCACGATAGACGTTATAATCAGACCTTAGAGGGATTGAAATATGTTTGGCACTGAACACTCTAAAACAACGTTTGTGTTATAATCAGACCTTAGAGGGATTGAAATACAGGGGAGGGAAAAATAGAAGACTACACGGAACATGTTATAATCAGACCTTAGAGGGATTGAAATGCAACAGGTGAAGTTACTTATGGAAGCAATCCTAGGTTATAATCAGACCTTAGAGGGATTGAAATACTGTGTGGTAGAGTATTTCCCCAAAAAGCGCAATGGTTATAATCAGACCTTAGAGGGATTGAAATAAAACAGAGCTGCATACCACGATGAGCCAGGGAAAGTTATAATCAGACCTTAGAGGGATTGAAATGAAAACCACAGAGCAAGCCCCTGTGGATCAACAGGGTTATAATCAGACCTCAGAGGGATTGAAATAAGCCAAACGGTGAACCGTCATCATTCATAATAGTCGTTATAATCAGACCTTAGAGGGATTGAAATCCGGCGAGGATGTCGATGAAAAAAAGTATGATGATGGTTATAATCAGACCTTAGAGGGATTGAAATATAATAACGGATAAAATACAGAATAAAGTACAGAATGTTATAATCAGACCTTAGAGGGATTGAAATATCGTCCACAATTCCATTAGGGGCAACCACTCCAGAGTTATAATCAGACCTTAGAGGGATTGAAATGGACTTTCAATACTGGGCATTTCTATTTGTGGAGCAGTTATAATCAGACCTTAGAGGGATTGAAATGAAGATGATGTCGGTGGAGGTGTCTTCTAATGCCAGGTTATAATCAGACCTTAGAGGGATTGAAATGATATATGATGCATTGAGCCTGTAATCATAGGAATAGTTATAATCAGACCTTAGAGGGATTGAAATATAATAGGGGCCAGTAATCTTTTTAAGGTGATTATAGTTATAATCAGACCTTAGAGGGATTGAAATACATCAGAAAGGATCGATATGCTTTGTCGTGCAAAATCGTTATAATCAGACCTTAGAGGGATTGAAATTAATAAGGATGTATGAAACATGCAACAAAAAATAAGTTATAATCAGACCTTAGAGGGATTGAAATTCTGCTCATATTTCTTGTTGTTTTCCGTCTCGAGGTGGTTATAATCAGACCTTAGAGGGATTGAAATTCTCTAATCTTTTCTTCAAGTACTGCTTCAAGATTAGTTATAATCAGACCTTAGAGGGATTGAAATGGGAATCAAAGAAGGGCAAAAACTACCGTGATGCTGTGTTATAATCAGACCTTAGAGGGATTGAAATCCATAGATTACGATATCTGCAGGCGATGAAAGGAATGTTATAATCAGACCTTAGAGGGATTGAAATGTAGTTATTCAACAATGGGTTATGCAGGGCGCTCTGTTATAATCAGACCTTAGAGGGATTGAAATTTCAATTTGAAATTTGAGTGTGAAGAACCTTATGCATAGTTATAATCAGACCTTAGAGGGATTGAAATTTATGCCTCACTCCTGATATACGAACGATGCATTGAGTTATAATCAGACCTTAGAGGGATTGAAATATTGATTGGGCAATTGAACTTGCTGACAACACACAAGTTATAATCAGACCTTAGAGGGATTGAAATCGAGAATATACCCAATCAGACTCATGCCCGAAAAAAGTTATAATCAGACCTTAGAGGGATTGAAATAACCTTTTTATTTTTATTTATTACTGGTGTACCTGATATTGTTATAATCAGACCTTAGAGGGATTGAAATATAGGTTAACGTATTTTATCCTAATTGTACTATCGTGTTATAATCAGACCTTAGAGGGATTGAAATCTTGCTATATCTGTAGCACCATTATTGAAAATTCTGTTATAATCAGACCTTAGAGGGATTGAAATAACTTTATGCGTGGAAATGAGGGTATTGAGGAAATAGTTATAATCAGACCTTAGAGGGATTGAAATGTTTGTTTTTTACAATTTTAAGTCCACCCCGATTACGTTATAATCAGACCTTAGAGGGATTGAAATGTCATCAAAATCAGTTGCAGTAAGTACACCGCTTGAGTTATAATCAGACCTTAGAGGGATTGAAATTTTTATCACCTTATTGTAGTCACCAATACTAAATAAGTTATAATCAGACCTTAGAGGGATTGAAATTCATCATCTTCAAAATGATATGTGCATAACGTATCAAGTTATAATCAGACCTTAGAGGGATTGAAATCATAAACAGAAACAATAAAAAGGATTGAACAAACATGGTTATAATCAGACCTTAGAGGGATTGAAATATTTGAGACAATACGATAGTACAATTAGGATAAAATGTTATAATCAGACCTTAGAGGGATTGAAATATGTACTTGAATGTACATAGATGTAACTATTTGTGCCGTTATAATCAGACCTTAGAGGGATTGAAATGGCAGTACATCAATACAGGAATTTGAGTTTGACGGGTTATAATCAGACCTTAGAGGGATTGAAATCGATGCTTATGTGAAATCTTACGCTACAAGTCAGCCAAGTTATAATCAGACCTTAGAGGGATTGAAATGGAGATAGAAGAAAAGGAGGAGACAAAATGAGTATTGGTTATAATCAGACCTTAGAGGGATTGAAATATACCTAGCAGTGCAAAAATACCATACAACGCATACTGTTATAATCAGACCTTAGAGGGATTGAAATATTTTCAAAAAACTGGAGAAATTACAGCAGTCATAGTTATAATCAGACCTTAGAGGGATTGAAATACTGAGCATACGTTTAATACAACATTGAATTTTGAGATGTTATAATCAGACCTTAGAGGGATTGAAATTATTTTTAAGGGATGTAGCACTAAATGACTTAAATCGTTATAATCAGACCTTAGAGGGATTGAAATATAGATACAAGTGCTGATTCAGTTATATCTATCATCATGTTATAATCAGACCTTAGAGGGATTGAAATTAGGATTGCAGTATTTTGAATGCTTCTTGGTCTATTGTTATAATCAGACCTTAGAGGGATTGAAATAACTACATTAACAACTGAGGAAGTCGAAGATATTGGTTATAATCAGACCTTAGAGGGATTGAAATTAGTAAGTATCTAAAATCATATCATGGATAGACCGGTTATAATCAGACCTTAGAGGGATTGAAATCTGCGTCAGAGGGGCGATCTGTGAACGCTGTTTGTTTGTTATAATCAGACCTTAGAGGGATTGAAATTGAGTCTAAAAGACTCATGATACACATGCACAGCACATGCACGTTATAATCAGACCTTAGAGGGATTGAAATTAAAATGATTAATAAAACAGATTAATCTAACTTAACTGTTATAATCAGACCTTAGAGGGATTGAAATGACTTCTACCACACTCATTGGAGCATTGTAACCAAAGTTATAATCAGACCTTAGAGGGATTGAAATTTGCCCTCCCGTTAGTAGCAGGTCTCGCAGCCGTTGGGTTATAATCAGACCTTAGAGGGATTGAAATATGATTATTCATTTGCTCTAATTCGGTAGGCGTGGATGTTATAATCAGACCTTAGAGGGATTGAAATTACTCTTTTATTCTTTAAAGGTTTATTTAATTGTGAGTTATAATCAGACCTTAGAGGGATTGAAATCATAACATTGATTATTCATAGACGGATATAGTGCCAGTTATAATCAGACCTTAGAGGGATTGAAATTTTTAAGTCTCTAATTAGTAATAGGTTGTCTAAGTTTAAAAGGCTGTTATAATCAGACCTTAGAGGGATTGAAATTCAGCAACAAACACATTTGTAACTGAAAATGATGTGTTATAATCAGACCTTAGAGGGATTGAAATATTTCAAACTTCAAAGTGCAACGGGAAAACAACCCGTGACTGGAGACGTTGGTTATAATCAGACCTTAGAGGGATTGAAATACATTCTGGATCGTGAATGTGTCTCCGCCGATATTTGGTTATAATCAGACCTTAGAGGGATTGAAATTATGTCTGTATTCCTTGTAGATGATCGAGATTCAAGTTATAATCAGACCTTAGAGGGATTGAAATATAACATGAACTATAGAAGTATAGTTCAAGGTTGGAGTTATAATCAGACCTTAGAGGGATTGAAATTCTCCTCTATCAATTCCATACTTTTCCATAATTTTTTGTTATAATCAGACCTTAGAGGGATTGAAATATCTTGGCATGCTTGATTTCATGAGGGTCATATTTCGTTATAATCAGACCTTAGAGGGATTGAAATACTTATAAAACCGTGCAAGTACACGATTTATATACTGTTATAATCAGACCTTAGAGGGATTGAAATTCTGCATAGGAGCCTTGCGCGCCCATTCTTGATTTTGTTATAATCAGACCTTAGAGGGATTGAAATTTGATGCCATCTTGTCCTGTACTCGTTCCTTTGTCTTCGTTATAATCAGACCTTAGAGGGATTGAAATTTCAGTGTTGCAGCCGAACTTGTTACGGTACCCAGGTTATAATCAGACCTTAGAGGGATTGAAATCTCTTTGGAAATGCTTTTGGTCTGTTCTCTACAGCAGGTTATAATCAGACCTTAGAGGGATTGAAATGATGATGTGATTGAAAATACATGGAATGAAAATGAGTATGATGTTATAATCAGACCTTAGAGGGATTGAAATACACAATATAAAATATGGAATCAGTAGACATCATGTTATAATCAGACCTTAGAGGGATTGAAATTGTTACAACAAAAGGTAATGGTAACACGAGTAACCAAAAGTTATAATCAGACCTTAGAGGGATTGAAATAAACGAGCGGGTGAACATGAAGAACGTAATCATCTTGACGTTATAATCAGACCTTAGAGGGATTGAAATAAACAGCCATAGATAATAGGAACATTCTTTCGGTCCCTGTTATAATCAGACCTTAGAGGGATTGAAATTTCATGTACTGATAACGAACTATTTATGACTGGATGTTATAATCAGACCTTAGAGGGATTGAAATATCTGCTTGTTGTTGTACGGATCTTTGTGTATCGATCCGTGTTATAATCAGACCTTAGAGGGATTGAAATAAATGCGTAAACGGATCAAAATATATATCACTCGGTGACGATTGCGTTATAATCAGACCTTAGAGGGATTGAAATGCGCTTCTTTGGCGGTGAATTCATCATCATACTTTTGTTATAATCAGACCTTAGAGGGATTGAAATTTCGTTCCTATGTTTGTATCTGCTGAATCTGCACCTGTTATAATCAGACCTTAGAGGGATTGAAATTTTCTTATATGTTTTTTATATTCTTTTATACTTTCATTGTTATAATCAGACCTTAGAGGGATTGAAATTCAATAATTTGAATTTGTTGTTTTTGTGGTGGCTCAGTTATAATCAGACCTTAGAGGGATTGAAATGCAATTATCATGTTTGTATGTTTCGTCTTGAACGGTGTTATAATCAGACCTTAGAGGGATTGAAATTTATATGTATAAAAACATCTATAATAGAGTATATAGTTATAATCAGACCTTAGAGGGATTGAAATGATTGAGTGTAATTTCAGTATTTCCGGCAACCTGACTGGTTATAATCAGACCTTAGAGGGATTGAAATTATTATTTAGACGCTATTTTAATAAACTAATCAATACAAAGTAAAATTAAACTTTCTGATTTAATATCGGAACTGTATATACAGTTTTGAAGTAGATTTATAACGATAAAAACATTTATTAATATGGCCAGAACTCTAAATATGAGGTCATTAGAAAATGGACGGGTTTGTGGGAGATCCCATCATAACTTCCGGCTTACTTGCGATTAAATTGAACACAGGTTTCAGTATTAGCGAATGCCCTGAAGATAAATTGAAGCAGGCAAGTGAACAACTTGTAGAATTATATCTAACTCCTGCTTGGTCAAAGGAGTTACAATCTATTTTTCCCAATAGTACTTACATTCAAAGTGCAAAAAATTATGATAAGAAAGGCAAATCGATAGAATTCTTGTATGAGCTTATAGAGGGCTTAAATTCTGAAAACAATAATGATGAGTATTGCGTATTTTGCGGCAGTCCTGCACATCAAAGAAATGATGGCAAGCCATTTGTAAAAACGCAGGTTCCACTAATTGGATCTTCTGATTTTACTAACTTTTTCCCCTCTTTCAAAAATGGCATGGACTTATGTGCAAAATGTGCTCTTGCTATTCAATTTTCTCCACTTTTGTACTATAAATCAGGAGGCAAACCTTGCTGTATAAGTTGTAATAATCTTCTTGTTTTAGAAAAATTTGGACAAGAATGTATTGAATACATCACGCAAAAACATGCTGCGGGATCTTTTAATTCAAAAGAAACTTCAGGAATACTCGATGAAGGTTTCAAAAATCCACAGAATGCATTATTTAACCTTGCTTATAAATTCATAAATTATGAAAGAGAAGAAGAAGCGATTGATAAAGAAGAAATCGTCCTTTACTTGATGGATAACTATAATCAAAACCCTGCAGGGGTTTCCATTTACAAACTACCTAATAATGTATTCAGTTTTGTTGCATCAGTTATGCATTCACCCGAATTAAAAGATGTATGGTACTCTCTTTTATCAAAGCACTATAGGGGTAAAAAAGACAAAAAAAGCGGCTTACCAATATGGAAAACCAACTATAATCAAATTCATGATTATCTTTTGAAAAACAGAAGTATTTTAAGATTTTTCAGAGACGATGTCAACAAAAAAACCACTGTTCCGTGGATATTAGTTGAAAATTATATGCAGAGGGTGAAGAATGTGAATCAGAACCGGATTAATGCAATAAAAGATTATGCTGATAGGATTGCGCAATGTATAACTGAATCTAAGAAAACAAAGCGCATCAATGATTTAATATCTGCAAAAGACTTTCCAACTTTTAAAAATCAACTACGTATGATTGGAAAAGATTGGCAAACCCTTGGTAAACAAGAGCCTTTGATCACATTTGATGATTATGTCTATTCTATCATGCCAGATGATTATTCCAACTGGAGAGATGTTCAAAATCTAATAACTATAAGGCTATATGAAGAATTGCATCCAATCCTTGCAAATACAGATGAAGAAATGACCGATATAGATGAAGAAAGAGCCGAAGGTGAACAAATATGAAAACAGTAATTGGCACATATCTGATAGATGCTCCTTTTTCAGCATTGAACAATAAAGGAATAGACTCACGTGGGGGTAACGAAAATGAGGTCTCTACTAAATCTATCTATTCTCCAGAAGGTGTAAGACCATATGTTTCTGGCCAGGCTTTGAGATATTGGTGGAGAAATGTTCTAGAAGAAAAGTATGGATGGAACTGCTCACCTGTAGAAGTAGTTGGAAAGAACCAGGCAGTCACAAAAGGCAACCCACTTGAATATGATGATGACGATATGTTTGGTTATATGAGTGCCAGGAAAGAGGAAGTTCCAGGAAAAAAGAAACTAGAAAATGTGACAGTAACACGTGTATCCCCACTAAAATGCTCTCCTTTAATCGGCTATCCCATCAGGCCTACTTCTGATTTTGGAGTACTCTCAAGGAAAACGGAATCAGATCCAATCCTTTTTGCACACCAGTTCTATAGTAATATACTAAAAGGAATTTTTTCGATTGATCTGGATTCGGTTGGAAAATATACCATGATAAATAAATCCGGGAGTAAAAATCTATCTCCAGCTTTGGCTGAAGAATATGACTCCAAGGGATTAAAATCAGGGGAAAATGTCTATGAAGCCCCCTTAGAAATCAAGAAAAAGAGAGTGACTGATACATTAAAAGCAATCAATTACTTGAATGGTGGGGCTATGCAAGCATTGCATCATACTGATGTAACTCCTAAACTTATAATCTTGGCTGCATTAAACGGTGGAAACAATATTTTCATGAATATAATGCCACACAAAAATTATGAAAACGGCTTGGTAAACATCGATGCTCTTTATGAGGTACTAGATGACTACAAAGATGATTTGCTAACAATGGTCTATATTGGAATTTTATCAGGTTTTGAAACTGATAAAGATAAGGAAATATTCCATTTCAAACCTCCTGAAGGCGTACAGGTTGAAATAACTACACCTGTCAAAGCAGTTGAAATGTTTACTTCCGAATTAGAAGATAATGTAATAAAAGGCGAATGATCATGAAAGCCCTCAGGGTCGAATTAAAGGCAATGACTGCATCTTTTCGCTATCCGATGTTTGCAGTATCCTACCAGCCAACATACAAAGTGCCTCCTCTCTCAACCATCTACGGCCTTTTATCTGCTGCAAAAGGAGAAAAGGTGCATGTATGGGACCTTGCCATAGGCTACGATTTTTCCCATGAAGGTGAAGGAGTGGATTTGGAACGTATTCTGGAATATGGTGGTGAAAAAAAGACAAAACCCGTTTCATATCAGGGAAGTAACATTGTGCAAAGACAGTTTTTGTACAACTGCACATTGAACCTTTATATTTCAGACCTTGATTTTAAAAAGTATTTTGAAAAGCCCTATTATACATTATTGCTAGGTAGACAAACAGACCTTGCAATGGTAACTCGAATTGAAGAAATCAATCTTGAAAAAAAGAATAATGTATCTGTCAAAAACACAATGATACCATTTGACGGCAAAGTTCCAGGACAGATTGTTTCTTTACCATCTGATTTCACAGATGAACCACAAAGAAAACCCATTGAAGTGCGTCCCTATTGTATTGTTGAATCCGAACAACAGATAGACATTGGGTATTTTGATAGTGAATTAAATAAAGGTGTATGCCTACATGAATTCGACAATAAAGGCAAAGAGTAATGGAGAAACACTTGAAGAACATACTTCCAAATGTCTTTCTGTTTTTTCTAATTTAAAAGAAATATACAGTGAATTAGATCAATTCACTAAGTATCCTTATTTTTATACTGATATATTCAATGCACTTTTTTTTCATGATTTTGGAAAAGCTGCAAATGGATTTCAAGAAGCACTTGAATCAAAAAAAAGCAGATGGAAGTACAGGCATGAGATTCTATCTGTAAATTTTGTGGATTGCCTAAACAATCATGATTTAGATTTCACAAAAGCTATGGTTTTGACCCATCACAAGAATATTGATGAACTTTGGGACTATTTTGAAGATGAATATTCTATTGGCAACAATTTTGAATACAAGATGGAAGAAATCAGAAACAATTTGTCTAGCTTAAACCAACTAATTGCAAAGTACCCCCAATTTTAGACTGACTACTTTGGTTGTAAGAACAAAAACCCAGAAAATCTTACCCTTGATCCAATCACTGAAATTCCAAAGGATAAAAATGAATGGCAACGCATTTTTCTCAAAATAACAAATAAGGACAATTTTCCTCCTTATCTGGGACTCTTTGGGAAAGGATTTGTAAATTCATGCGACCATCTTGCTTCAAGTGGAATTGACCATGTGCTTAAACCAATTTCTGATATGTATTCTGTTTATAATTTCGAAAAACTTACAGATGTTCAAAATAAATGTTTGAGTACACGAGGCAACTCCATCGTTATATCCCCAACAGGTTCAGGAAAAACAGAAGCTTCCCTCTTTTGGAGCTCTGCTAATTTAGACAAAAATTCCGGAAATCGCATATTTTACACCTTGCCATATACTGCAAGTATAAATGCAATGTATAATCGACTCTTATATGACTTCTCTCCATATTACTCTACAAATGGATATGTTTCCTTGTTGCATGGGAAAGCAACTTATTTTCTGTATAAGCAATATGATCAGGAACAATACAAAGAAGTAAAAAATATTACAAAGAAAATCTATAGTCCATATAAGATAATGACCCCATTTCAGTCCATAAAACACTTCTTCTCCCTCAAAGGCTATGAGATGGGTATTCTTGAAATGTACCGTGGCCTGTTCATATTTGATGAAATCCATGCATACGATACCAGAACTGCCGGCCTGATTTACTCAATGTGTTCTCATTTAGTTAATGAAATGGACGCTAAGGTAATGGTAATGTCAGCAACCCTTCCAGATTTTTTAAAAGATTTATTTCAGGATATGCTGGATGTTGATGAAGCAATAAAGATGAATGAAGGTGAATCCAACAAATATCTTCGTCATCGATGCAATATACTTGATGGAAATATATTTGACAACATGAGTTTAATCGCTGAACGAATTCAAGCCAATGAGAAAGTATTGGTTGTTTGTAATACTGTCAAGCAAGCTCAAAATGTGTATAATCATCTTCAAGGTTTTACAAAAAAGTCTGCTCTTCTTCATGGTAAATTTGTGTTGCGTGACAGAGAATTAATAGAAAAAAATCTACAAAATCTCGATTTGCTGGTAGGGACCCAGGTAATTGAAGTATCTCTAGATATGGATTATGATGTTTGTTTTACTGAACCAGCTCCAATAGATGCTCTTATACAAAGATTTGGCAGGGTTAATAGAAAAAAGAATAGTGAAGGTTATCCACTAAAAGGTATATGTGATGTATACATCTTTTCTGAAGGTTCTGAAAGTGACCATTACATATATGACCAAAATTTAGTGAAAAAAACATTGGATTCATTGGCTTCAGTAGATTTAATGCATGAAACAATGCTCCATAACATAGTCAATGATGTTTATGGCAATGGTTTCGGGAAAAATCAAAAATTGTTCGACGAAACAAAAGAAAGGTTTAAAGAAATAATCGATAATATCGCTCCTTTTAAAGGTTCTCATTTCAAGGAGTCTGATTTTTATAATCTATTTAATTCTATAGAGGCCGTTCCATCTAATTTCAAATCAGAATACCAAAAATGCATTAATGAAGGAAGAATTTTTGATTCAATGCAATATACCCTTCAATTAACTACCGGACAATATTACAGGTTACTAGGTGAGGATAGAGTTGATTATGATGTTGATTGCAGGCAATTATTTATTGACGCCAAATATTTGCGTGTAATGGGTTTGTTGATCGACGAACCATATTTTGAAAATAATATTTTGTGATTGATTAATTGCGTTTATCCTGCATATTTTGCAATAAATGGAATTATTGTGATTTTTGAAGTTATATAGACATATTATCGTGTGCCCTGAATCTGTAAGAAATAAAGGCTCTGTAGAAATCCTCATTTGGAAAATTACTGAAATAGAAGTTGCCCTGTCTATATATTTGAACTTGACCTCTTTGACCTGATTTCTGTATTTTTACGACGGTATACCACTAAATTACAGATTTAATGAGAGTTCCAGATTTTCAATCTGGAACAAAACACATTCATCACCAATGTGTTTTTGCCTATCCAGAATCACATTGGGGACCTTTCATCTAAAAATGATAATTTATTAATGGAAGGTAGAGGGAAGGATTTCTACAGAGCCCTTTTTCTCATAACTGATGTCAAGCCTTCCATATAACCACCTTCAATAGCAACATTTGAAAATAAGCTGTACTATACAGGGATACAGTAGGGATAATAAAAGAGGATTCAGATTAACGTTCCTCTTCCAGAACTTCTATAAAAATTGTTCTTATTATTGTTCCATTTGCCTGTTTCCCAGGCAATTATTCTGAAATATCTGCTTATTTATAGATAGCTTCCGCTCTCAGGCCATCACCCCTTTTCTTTTTAACGTCCTCATTTGATGCAAATTGAAACAAAACGCCGTAACCATCATTTTTAGATTTACTCTTTTAACCGTCGTAACCATCACCTTTCCCGCTTTGAATACGCCTTTTGTCACCGCATACACCCTTTCACAGGGCATCCTCTGTACACTAATCCTGTCATTACGCATAATCTGTTTGATATTTAGTGGCTTTCCTCTTACCGCTCTTTGCATCGTTGCCGCAAATCCCTTTGCCTCCACTCCAAAATATCCCTTATCCCTATACACCACTTCTCCTTTTTTTGACAGATCCACCTGTGAATCATGTACTGATGCCACAGTCGTTTTAAACCTTCGAATCAACTCATTCTCCTTATCAATAATCGTATGCAGTTTGTACCCAAAATATGATTTGCCACCTTTTTTTGACCAATTTCCATCCCTGCTTCTTCTTGTTTTTGCCTCATCACCTCTCATTTTCTCCTGATTGGCATGTCCAGGTTCTGCAACAATAAAGGTTGCATCCTGAATCATTCCCTTTTTAATTTCCAATCCTCTACAATCAATCTGTCTTTGTAGTTCTCCCCATATTTGTTCTTCCAGTCCCAATTTTGCAATCCTCTCCCTGAATGACCATACAGTTGTGTCATCAGGTATTCGCTTTGGAAACCCCAGGAATTTTCTGAATGAAATACGATCAATACATTGTCGTTCAAGTTCTGGATCTGAAAGACCATGCCATTGTTGTAATACAAGCATTTTGAACATCATTAC
>Ga0182236_100199_pt1 | contig 17016 bp, 7 predicted proteins | sample hydfratesGB_TF_A_FD_132422 | JGI IMG/M metagenome (GOLD analysis project Ga0182236, IMG submission 132422) | Subsurface microbial communities from deep shales in Ohio, USA - hydraulic fracturing test GB_TF_A | ecosystem: Environmental > Aquatic > Deep subsurface > Shale gas/oil reservoir >... | reverse complement strand
TATCTAAAATTATCCAGGATAAAACCAATGTATAAGGCAATAAACATAACACTATACGAAGAACAAGAAATATATAACCACATAAAAACAATGGATCCAGACCTAGAATGAACAAAAATAAAAACATCTATCATTTAAACATAAAATAATATTACAAGAGAAAAAATAACAAAAAATATGATATAATAATATTAACAAAAATAAAACGATAGGTGATATATCATGAAAACAAACAAAATTAAAAATATAATAACTCACTGAACTCCCGATAAGGGAGTTCTTTTTTTATAAATAAACCTATCAAGTGATATATAAATAAGGTCAATTTTCTACAAAATTGATTTATTAATTTAGGAGGGATTTATTTTGAAAAAAGTTTTGTTTTTAAGTTTGGTTTTAGTAGTTAGTTTTTTATTGGTTGGATGTAGTTCTAATACTGTAAATAACGAAACAGAAGATAATGTTGAAGTAGAAGATGGGAATACAATGATAAATTTCAAAGTGGATTGGGAAAAACTGAATTCACAGTATTTAGAAAATGCAACAAAAAATACAGATTTAACTGAAATTGATACCATAGGTATTAGAATAGTATACAACCAAGAAAATATAAATATAACCCAATCAATATCAAAAGAAGAAATAGAAAATAATGTTCTAAAAAAACAATTACCAATATCTGAAGACGTATCAATATATTTAGTATATCTTAGTAGAGAATATGATAATTATTTTCATGAAGAAAGAGAAAATGTCTATTATTATGGAGTTTTAAAAAATATATCTTTTGCAAATGAAAAAAATAAAGAAATAGATATTATAGATGATTTTGAAATATATGAAGCTTCTTGGGAATTTGTAAATGAAGAAAAGCAAAAATCATTTTTAGAAGATGGAGAATTACACTTTTTGTATGATGAATCAAAAGAGTATGTTATCTTTCCAATCAAGATTAATTACCCTTTTAATGAATCTCTAGAATGGAGCGATCATTTAGTCGGAGTTGCTGGATCATCAAGTTCAAAAAGAATTGAAAATAATCAATTCTTTTTTGATGCATATATTGAGATGCCAGATGAAAAAGGAGTTCATTATATATCTCATAATGGAGTCTACTTTAGACCTATATTGAAAGGAGAAAATTTTGGTGTTGATAATAACTACATTAATATAAAGCCATTGGTTTATACTACAAAGTTTATTTTTGAGTGATATATAAACCCTGGATTAATCTATCATCTGATTAATTAATTTACATGAATTTATTGTATAATCAAAGTAAAAATACTTAATTTAAATACTTGATTTTGGGAGGTTAAATAATGGAAGCTACTAGACAGAAGTTAAATGATTTTTTATCAAGCTTAGATACAAATTTTGTAATACCTATATATCAAAGAAATTATGATTGGACAGAAGCTGAATGTAAGCAACTATTTAATGATATTATTAATGCTGGAGAAACTGAAACAGCTCATTTCATAGGAAGTATCGTATTTATAAAAGATAATATATATACGACAAATGAAACTAAAAAATTATCTATTATAGATGGTCAACAAAGGCTTACAACAATCACTTTAATGTATATAATATTAAAAAATATTGCCAAAGAGATAGGAGATGAATCTTTAGAAAATAAAATATTCGAAAGATATTTAATCAATAAAGATTTAAAAGAAGAAGATAAGATAAAATTACAAAGTGAGGGGTATAATCAAGAAGTATTAAAGCAATTAATATATGGTTATGAGATTGGAAAAGAGGAATATAGTAATAATTTAATAAGAAACTATAATTACTTGAGAAATATTATTCTTAAAGAAAATTATGAAACAGTTTTAGATGGTATAAAGCAATTAATTTATGTTGATATTTCTTTAGAAAAAGGTAGAGACAATCCTCAAAAAATTTTTGAAAGCCTTAATTCAACTGGTTTGGATTTATCTCAAGCAGATCTAATCAGAAATTATGTTTTAATGGATTTAGAAAAAGACCAACAAAATGAATTGTACAATAACTATTGGGGAACAATTGAAAAATTAGCTAAAGATGAAAAAGGAATAACAAAAGTATCGGATTTTATAAGAGACTATCTTACATTAAAGAATAAGAAAATTCCTAATAAAAATAAAGTTTACCAAGAATTTAAAATCAAATATGATGAAAAAGAATTTAAAAATCTAAAAGTTTTACTTTCTGATTTATTGGATTATGCTAATTATTATAATAAACTAATAAATCCAGAAAATGAAAAAGATAAACAAATAAAAAAACAATTAAATTATATAAATAATATTGAAATAAATGTTTCTTATCCTTTTTTAATGAATGTTTACAAAGATTATTCAAAGAATATAATAGATAAAGATACGTTTATTTCAGTCCTTGAACTAATACAATCGTATGTTTGGAGAAGATTTATAGTTGGTCTACCTACTAATGCTCTAAATAAAGTTTTTATGAAATTATATGAAGAAGTAGATAAAGAAAAATATTTATATTCAATACAAAAATCATTAATGTTAAAAAAAGGGACTCAATATTTCCCTAAAAATAAAGAAATTGAATTAGCTTTAAAAGACAAAGATGTTTATAATATAAAGAATAAAAATAAAGAGTACTTTTTAGAAAGATTAGAAAATTACAATAATAAAGAAACTGTTTCAATTTTTGATAATGAAAAAATTACAGTTGAGCATATTTTTCCTCAAAATCCAGATAGAAAATGGAAAGAAAAACTAAATGATAATGATTACATAGACTTTAAAGATGTATATATTCACACTATATCCAATCTAACTTTGTCAGGAAACAACGGGAAACTTGGTAATAAGTATTTTACAGAAAAACGAGATATGAATAAAAACGGAGAAGAGCAGGGATATAAATTTAGTAGGTTATGGTTAAATAGGTATCTTAAAGATCTACATAAATGGGATATAGAAGAGTTAAATAATAGGTATGAAATAATAAAAGAAAGATTTTTTCAAATTTGGAAATATCCAGAAATTATAATTGAAGAATCTGAATATTCGAGTGAAGTCAATATTTTTGATGCTGAAGATCCAAAAGGCAAAGATATAGATTATATGGTATTATTCGATGAAAAAATTGATGTTATAAATGCTAAAGATTTCTATAAAAAAGTAATACAATATTTTTATTCTTTAGACAAAACAAGTTTTTTCAATACAGAGATACCTACTATAATAGATTTAAAAAAAGATAAAGATAAATGTCAAGCACCTTTAAATTTAAATAATGAATATTATTATGAAGCTGGGATATCAAACAATGATAAATTTAAAAGAATAAAAAAAATCCTTACAATTCTAAAATGTGAAGATGAACTATTAATAAAATACAAAGAATAAAAATAAAGTCGACCTAAGGTCGACTTTATTTTTAAAATGGTTATGATTAATTTTTCAATAAATGAGCGATGTATGAACTCGAATTAATCTATCATCTGATTAATTAATTTACATGAATTTATTGTATAATCAAAGTAAAGAAACTGGATTTGAGGTGATTTTTATGGAGCATGGATTTATAGATAATAAAATGGCAGGAAAAGTGTATCAAGATTTAAAAGAAAGAATAAAAACTGGTTCAAAAATTTCTGTTATATCTTCATATTTTACAATATATGCTTATGACCATTTAAAAAAAGAATTATCAAAAGCGGAAAAACTAAGGTTTATATTTACTGAGCCAACTTATATGAAAAAAAATAATAATGAACAAAGGCAATATTATATAAATAATAATGTTGAAAAAAATTTAAATGGAAACCAATACGAAATAAAACTCAAGAGTGAAATGACTCAAACATATATAGCAAAAGAATGTGCAAAATGGATAGAAGAAAAAGTTGAAATAAAATCTTTGAAAAATCCTAACCCATCTCAGCCAAGATTAATACATATAAACAATAAAAATTCTCAAGATGCTCTGTACAATGGAACAATTGATTTTACAACAGATGGATTGGGTATTACACCTTCGGATAGAATGGATATGATAAATTGTTTCTATGGTGAGAAAGATGAATTAAAGGACTATTATAATTCTTTTGAAAATTTATGGCACGATGAAGAAAGATTGATAGATATAAAAGAAGATGTTTTAGAACATATACAGACATTATATAAAGAAAATTCTCCAGAATTTATTTATTTCGTTACTTTATACCATATATTTTATAATTACTTAGATGAATTAAATGAAGAAAAAATAGTTAAATCTAGAACAGGTATAAAAGATTCTCAAATATGGAATAAATTATACAAATTCCAAAAAGATGCCGTTATAGGGGCAATAGATAAAATTGAAAAATACAATGGATGTATTATTGCAGATAGTGTAGGGTTGGGAAAGACATTTACTGCACTAGCTATAATGAAATACTATCAGCTTAGAAATGATAGAATTTTAGTTTTAGCTCCTAAAAAATTGAGAGAAAATTGGACGATATATACTCTACCAGATAAAAGAAATATTTTTGAAAAAGATAGGTTTAATTATACCGTATTGAATCATACGGATTTAAGTAGATATCATGGAAAAACTGGTGAAATAGATCTCAGAACTATAAATTGGGGTAATTTTGATTTAGTAGTTATTGATGAATCTCATAATTTTAGAAACAATAGGGCTGTAAAAGATAGAACTACAAGATACGAAAGACTAATGCAAGAAATAATCAAATCTGGAGTTAAAACTAAAGTTCTAATGCTCTCTGCTACCCCGGTAAATAACAAAATGAATGACATTAAAAATCAAATAGCTTTTATCACAGAAGGAAATGACAAAGCTCTAACTGAAATAGGAATAAAGAGTATAAACTATGTTCTGAAAAATGCTCAAGCAACATTTAATGCTTGGAGTAAATTAGAAAAAGAAGATAAAAGCACTAAAACATTTTTAGAAATGATGGATACTGATTATTTCAAACTTTTAGATACAATGACTATAGCCAGATCCAGAAAGCACATACAGAAATATTATGACTTATCAGAAATAGGTCATTTTCCTGAAAGACTACCACCAAAGAACATAAAAAGTAATTTAGATTTATTAGATGAGTTAAATTCAATAAAAGAAATTAATAACATTATAAAAAGATTATCTCTTGGAGTTTATTCACCTCTTAGTTTTGTTTTACCACATAAAAAAGAAGAATACAATAGAAAATATGATATTTCAGTAAAAGGTGGAAAATCAACTTTTAAACAAGAAGATAGGGATAAACAAATAGTAAATTTAATGAGAATAAACATGCTGAAAAGATTGGAAAGTTCAGTGCATTCTTTTACAAAAACAGTGGAAAAAATTTATAATAAAATAAATGATACATTAGGAAAAATAGAAAAACATGATATTTCCTACGAAACACGTTTTAAAATAAATGAAATAGATGTAGATGATGAAGAATTAGAAGATTTATTGTTTGGAGAAAACGTTAAAGTATTGTTGGATGATATTGATCTAATAAAATGGTCTCAAGTACTGAACAGAGATAAAGAAAAATTAGAATTTATATTAGAAAAATCAAAACAAATAGCGCCAGATAGAGATGAAAAGTTAGATAGGCTAAAAAAACTGATCGAAGAAAAAATAGATAATCCATTAAATAATAATAATAAAAAAGTATTAATCTTCACAGCATTTGCAGATACAGCAAAATATTTATATGAGAATATTTCTGAATACTTTTTAAATAAGTATAATATAAATTCTGCGCTCGTAACTGGATCAGATGAAAACAAAACAACTTTGAAATCTTTAAAACATAAGGATATAAATTCTATTTTGACAAATTTTTCTGTTATATCAAAAGAAAGAGACAAAATATACCCAGAAATAAAAGATGAGATTGATATATTGATTGCTACAGATTGTATATCAGAAGGTCAAAATCTACAAGATTGTGATTATCTAATAAACTATGACATTCATTGGAATCCTGTTAGAATTATTCAAAGATTTGGAAGAATTGACAGAATTGGTTCTAAAAACACTAGAATTCAATTAACAAACTTCTGGCCAAATATGGAATTAGATGAATATATAAATTTAGAATCAAGAGTAAAAGGTAGAATGGTCTTGCTTGACACAAGCGCAACTGGGGAAGAAAATTTAATTGAAAAAACAGATAAAGACGCAATGAATGATCTGGAATATAGAAAACAACAACTTCTAAATCTTCAAGAAAAAGTGCTGGATTTAGAAGATATATCTGGAAATATTTCAATAACTGATTTAAATTTCAACGACTTCAAAATTGAACTAATGGAATACCTAAAAGAAAACAAAGAAAAACTGGAAAAAGCTCCAAAAGGTATGTATGCATTGACAATACCAAACTCAGAAGAAATAGAAAAAGAAATCAAGCCTGGAGTTATATTTACTTTAAAACAAACTCAACAAGATGAAGCTCAAAAAGAGCAAAACCCCCTACATCCATATTTTATGGTTTATATTACTTTAGAAGGTGAGATATTCTATAATTATGTTCAAATAAAAAAAATATTAGATTATTATAAAGCAATGTGTTCTGGAAAAAATACTATATATAAAAATGTGGTAGAAAATTTCAATGTAGAAACAAAAGATGGTAGTGACATGAAAAAATATTCAGAACTATTGGAAAAAGCAATAGAAGCCATAAAAGGCAAAAAAGAAGAAAAAGGTATTAACAGTCTTTTTTCAAAAGGTGGAACAACTTTTGAAAAAACATCTTCATCTATATTTGAAGATTATGAATTGGTTAGTTTTCTTATAATAAGGGGAGAAAATGATGGGAATATATAAATATTTTAATTTTCCAAATATAGCTAAAATAAATCAAAAAATTTTTAAAAAAAATATTTATGATAAGGCTAATCTAAATACAAAACAAAAAGATATTTTTAAAAACGATATAGAAAGCATAGTTCGGGATTATGTTTTATCTCCTAAAAATGTGAATATACCTGTTTATAAAGATGAGCAAAGAGTATATGAAGAAATAGAAATATTCAGTATAGAACTTAGAAATAAAATTGATGAAAAACAAATTTCTGAAATAATAATGAGATTAATACCTTATCCTTGTTTAATTATTTTTAAGTTTGAAGATGAATATAAAATATCAGCAGCTCATCAAAGATTAAACAACGTTGATGCTTCAAAAAATGTGTTAGAACAAATACATATCACCAATTGGTTCAAAGAAGATGAAGATCAAAATTTCTTGGAAAAATTAGATGTAAAAAACATAGACCAAACCAACTATTACACAATATATTCAGAGTACATAATCAAAATTATAATTTTTAATGCATCCAAATCAACAGGTATTGACCTAAATGAAGAAAACATAGAACAGATTGAACAACTAAAAAAAGAAATAGATGCTATAGAAGAAGAAATGATTACATTAAAAAATAAAATAAAAAAAGAAAGTAGATTTTCAGAAAAAATGGATTTAAATATAAAAATCAAAAATCTTGAACAAAGTTTGAGTAAAAAAATAGAGAATTTAAAATCTTTTGAAAAATAAATGGAGGTTGTAAAATGAAAGAATCAAAGTTAAATGGCGAAACCAAAGATATAAAACAAGAAGAAATAAATGCCTTAAGAGATCTAATGCCAGATATTTTCAAAGATGGGAAAATAGACTTTAACTGGTTTAAAAACTATTTCAAAGACGAAATAGAAGAAAGTAATGAAAGATATAATTTTACATGGAATGGAAAATTAAAAGCATTACACGAATCACAAAAACCGTCAACCGGAACACTAAGACCTTGTAAAGAAGAAAGCAAAAATTGGGACAATACAGATAACTTATATATAGAAGGAGACAATTTAGAAGTACTAAAACTTCTCCAAAAAACATATCACAACAAAATAAAAATGATTTACATAGATCCGCCATACAACACGGGTAAAGATTTTGTGTACAAAGATAATTATAAAGATAATTTAAAAAATTATTTAGAATTAACAAACCAAATAGATGAAGAAGGAAACAGAATATCAACAAACCAAGAATCAAACGGAAGATATCACACAGATTGGTTAAACATGATGTACCCCAGGCTTAGATTAGCAAGAAATCTTTTGACAGACGATGGGGTTATATTCATTTCCATAGATGATCATGAAGTTCATAATCTTAGAAAAATTTGTGATGAAGTTTTTGGGGAAAGTAATTTTATCGATACTATTATATGGCAAAGAGCATATGCACCAGTAAACATGAATAAGTATTTTTCTCATAATCATGACTACTCTTTAGTTTATGCTAAGGAAATTGAAATGATAACTAATTTTGGGTTGAAACGCTCAGAAAAATCAGATTCAAGATATAAAAATCCAGATAACGATCCAAGAGGAGTATGGCAGTCAGATAATTTTTCTGTTGGACCAAGAATTGAAAAAAAAGTATATGAAATAATAAATCCTAATGGTAAAAAAATATGGCCACCATCTGGAAGGTGTTGGAGAGTTACAAGAGAAAAATATTTTAAATTATTAAAAGATAATAGAATATGGTTTGGGCAAAATAATAATGGGGTACCCAGATTGAAAAGATTTCTTTCTGAAGTACAAAGTAAACAAGTTCCTTTGACAATATGGACCTATGATAAAGTTGGACATTCTCAAGATGCAAAAAAGAATTTAAATAAATTGTTTAATAATAAATCTTATTTTGAATACCCTAAGTCTTTAAAATTAATAAAAATGATGATTGAATTAAACACACAAAAAAATGACATAATCCTTGATTTCTTTTCGGGTTCAGGAACAACAGCCCATGCAACAATGCAGTTAAATGCAGAAGATGGAGGAAATAGGAAATATATAATGGTTCAATTACCAGAATCAACAAAAGAAGATTCAGAAGCATACAAAGATGGTTATAAAAATCTCTGTGAAATTGGAAAAGAGAGAATCAGAAGAGCAGGAGAAAAAATAAAAGAAGAAAACAAAAATACAGAAAACTTAGATACAGGTTTCAAAGTATTCAAATTAGATAGTTCAAATATAAAACCATGGAATCCAGATTTCAAAGATATAGAAAAAGATATAAAAATGTTTGAAGATAATATAGTAGAAGGAAGAAATGGATTAGATATAGTATATGAAATAATGATAAAATATGGAATCAATTTAACTTACAAAGTAGAAGAGCATGAAGTATTAGGCAAAAAAATATATTCAATAGGAATGGGAATGCTGTTAATATGTTTAGAAAAAAACATAACAAAAGAAATAGCAGATAAAATAATAAAACTAAAAAAAGAATTAAAACCCGAAACAATGAAAGTAGTATTTAGAGATAATGGTTTCAAAAGCGATTCGGACAAAATAAATATAAAAGAAACACTAAGAAACGCTAATATAGATGAATTTGTAAGTATATAAGGAGTTGAAATTTATGAAAGAAAATAAGCTAAATGGAGAAAGTTTAGATATTTCAGTAGAAAATTTAAAAAAATTAAGAGAAATCTTACCAGAGGAGTTAAAAAACATTTTTCCTGAAATTGATACAGAAGGAAAAATTGATTTCGAAAAATTAAAATTAATTTTAGGAGACGAAATAGAAGAAAGTAATGAAAGATATAATTTTACATGGAATGGAAAATTAAAAGCATTACACGAATCACAAAAACCATCAACAGGAACACTAAGACCTTGTAAAGAAGAAAGTAAAAATTGGGACAATACAGAAAACTTATATATAGAAGGAGATAATTTAGAAGTACTAAAACTTCTACAAAAAACATATCACAATAAAATAAAAATGATCTACATAGATCCTCCTTACAACACAGGAAATGAATTTGTTTACAGAGATAATTATAAGGATAACCTAAAAAATTATTTAGAATTGACAAACCAAATAGATGAAGAAGGAAACAGAATTTCTACAAACCCAGAGTCAAATGGAAGATATCACACAGATTGGTTGAATATGATTTATCCAAGACTCAGATTAGCTAGAAATCTTTTAAGAGATGATGGAGTAATATTTATATCTATAGATGATCATGAAGTGCATAATTTAAGAAAAATATGTGATGAAATTTTTGGGGAAAGTAATTTATTGGGTCAATTTGTAGTAAATTCTACTCCAAATGCAAGAGATTATGGACATATTGGGAAGATGCACGACTATGTGTTGTTCTATGCAAAGAATTTTACTTTAGCACAAACAAATTTATTACCTGAGGTAGGAAAAAAATTCAAGTACAGTGATAGTAGAGGGGATTTTAATATTCATCCACTATATAATAGTAATGAATCATTTACAAATTTAAATAGGCCAAATCTTTTCTATCCATTTTATATTTATCTTGATCATAAGATAGATGAAGATTTCTATAAAATAGGTCTTGAAAAAAGAAGTAATTCACTAGAAATTTTCCCTCCAAAATCTGTCAAGAACAGAGTACAATTTGTTTGGCGTTGGGGTAAAGAAAAAGCAAAGAAAAATCTTAATAGTGAAATAATTGGTTATATGACAAGTTCTGGTGAGTATCGAATTGTTCAAAAGATGAGACATAGTAAAAAATTGATAAGAAGTATATTATCGAATTCTTCTTATGCAAATAGGCGTGGTACAGCAGAAGTAGAAGAATTGTTTAATAAAAAAATTTTTAATTTTCCAAAACCAATTTCTTTACTAAAAGATTTTCTAAAGATTGCAACTAATAGAAATGACATAATTCTCGACTTCTTTTCTGGTTCAGGAACAACAGCCCATGCAACAATGCAACTAAACGCTGAAGATGGAGGAAACAGGAAATACATAATGGTTCAATTACCTGAACCAACAAAAGAAAATTCAGAAGCATTTAAATTTGGGTATAAAAACTTGTGTGAAATTGGAAAAGAGAGGATCAGAAGAGCAGGAGAAAAAATAAAAGAAGAAAACGAAAATACAGAAAACTTAGATATAGGTTTCAAAGTATTCAAATTAGATAGTTCAAATATAAAACCATGGAATCCAGATTTCAAAGATATAGAAAAACAATTAAAAGCATTTGAAGATAATATAGTAGAAGGAAGAAATGAATTAGATATTGTATATGAAATAATGATAAAATATGGAATAAATTTAACATACAAAGTTGAAGAACATGAAGTATTAGGCAAAAAAATATATTCAATAGGAATGGGAATGCTGTTAATATGTTTAGAAAAAAACATAACGAAAGAAATAGCAGACGAAATAATAAAATTAAAAAATAAATTGAATCCAGAAACAATGAAAGTGGTATTTAGAGACAATGGTTTCAAAAGTGATTCGGACAAGATAAACATAAAAGAAACACTAAAAAATGATAATATAGATGAATTTGTAAGTATATAAGGAGTTGAAATTTATGAAGTTAAAATTTGATCCTAACTTAGATTTTCAGAAAGAAGCTATTAATTCTGTAGTCGATCTATTTGAAGGACAGAGAATTATGCATTCTGAGTTTACTGTTTTAACAAATAAAGGTCATATAGGAAAAGTTGAAAATGATCATGGTATAGGCAATTTATTAGAATTACCTTCAGATATTATTTTAGAAAATTTAAATAAAATTCAATTAAGAAATGGTATAGCCCAAACACAAAAATTAACTCAACCATACTCTTTTGATGTTGAAATGGAAACAGGTACTGGAAAAACTTATGTTTATTTGAGAACAATTTTAGAACTTAATAAAAAATACGGATTTTCAAAATTTATTATTGTAGTTCCAAGTATAGCTATCAAGGAAGGCGTAAAAAAATCTTTAGACATAACAAAAGAGCATTTTGGAGAGTTATACGATAATATCCCATATGATTATTTTGTTTATGATAGTTCCAAATTAGATCAGATAAGAGATTTTGCGGTTGGGGATAATATAAAAATAATGATTATTAATATTGATGCTTTTAAAAAAGATGTGAAAGATAAAAATGATCCTAAAAAGGCAAATATCATTTATAGGCCAAATGATAAACTAAATGGAATGAAACCCATTGATTTAATAAAAGAAACAAATCCTTTTGTAATAATAGATGAGCCACAATCAGTAGATAATACAAATAAAGCTCAAGAAGCAATAGCTAATTTGAATCCATTGTGCAGATTTAGATATTCAGCGACAATTACTAAAAAGTCAAATTTGTTATATAAATTAGACGCTGTAGATGCTTATGAAATGAAATTAGTGAAACAAATAGAGGTTGCGGGCTTTGAAGCACTTGATTATAACAAGCCTTACATTAAACTAATAAAAACGGATAATAAAAAGTCTCCAATAACAGCAAAAATTGAAATAGATGTTCTGGAAAACAATAAAATAAAAAGAAAAGAAATAAAAGTAAAATCTGGAGATGATTTAGAAGAAATAACTGGAAGAGAAATATATAAAGGTTATATTATAAATGATATTTATTGCGAAAAAGGAAATGAATCTATTGATTTTACCAGTAATGAAATTGAAATAAAAAAAGATGAGGCAACAGGAGATATTAATTACGATATATTAAAAAGACTTCAAATAAGAAAGACTATTGAAGAGCATTTGAATAAAGAATTAGATTTTATTGATGAAGGCATTAAAGTTTTGAGCTTGTTTTTTATAGATAGGGTTCATAATTATAGAATATATACTGAAAACGGTCCTCAACCTGGTAAATTCGCTCAAATTTTTGAAAAAGAATTTGACAATATTATAAAAACAGAAAAATATAAAAAATTATATGAGAAATATTATAAAAATTATGAAAACTCTAGCTTTGAAAAAATTCATAATGGATATTTTGCGAAAGATAATAAAAATCATTTTAAAGATTCTAAAACCGGAACATCCAAAGACGACGAAAGTACTTATGATTTGATAATGAAAGATAAAGAAAAACTCTTGAGTATTGATGAACCATTGAGGTTTATCTTCTCACATTCTGCCTTAAAAGAAGGATGGGACAATCCAAATGTTTTTCAAATATGTACTCTTAATGAAACAAAATCAGAAGTTAAAAAAAGACAAGAAATTGGTAGAGGTTTAAGACTTAGTGTTAATCAAGAGGGAGAAAGAGTATATGATGAAAATATCAATATTCTTACAGTTATGGCAAATGAACATTATGAACAATTTGCAGATGCACTACAGAAAGAAATTGAAAAAGATCAAGATATCAAATTTGGTTATATAAATAAACATACATTTGCTAATATAATAGTGAAAACAGATGGAGAAAAATCTAAGTTTTTAGGTGAAGAAAAATCAAAATATTTACATAAAGATTTTTTTGAAAAAGGATATATAGAAAAAGATGGGAAAGTTACAGAAGTATTGAAAGAGGACATTAAAGAAAATAAATTAAACATACCTCCAGAATTCGAAGAAGTTAAAGAAAAAATAAAAACTATAGTGTCTAAAATAACTTCTAAAGTTCAAATAAGAGATTCTAGAGATAAAAGAAAAATAAATCTTAATAAGAGAATTTATTTGAGTGATGAATTTAAAGAATTGTGGTCTAAAGTAAAATATAAAACCAAGTATTCAGTTGATTTTGATACTGAAGAAATAATACAAAAATTCTTGAAAGATTTAAATAACAATCCATTAGAAATAGTAAAACCAAAAATAATTTATTCAAGATCAAGGTTTGATATTAATGATGGTGGAGTAACTGCTGAAGAAGCAGAAAGATATAGTGAGAGTTATGAGGAAGATATTGAATTACCAGATATTATAACTTATTTACAAAATAAAACTGATTTAACTAGACAAACTATCATTAAAATTCTAACTAAATCAAATACTCTTGAAAAATTTAAAATAAATCCTCAAATGTATATGGAAGAAATATCTAAAAGAATACAAAAAGTATTAGGAGATTTATTAATAGATGGAATTAAATATACCAAAATTGGTAATGATGAATATTATTGCCAAGAACTTTTTAGAGATGAAGAATTAATAGGTTATTTCAATAAAAACATGGTTAAAGCTGAAAAATCTGTGTATGATCATGTTATTTTTGATTCAAAAATTGAAAAAAAATTCACAGAAGAGATGGAAAAACATGATAATATAAAAGTTTATGCTAAATTACCTAATTGGTTTAAGATCCCTACTCCTTTTGGCTCTTATAATCCTGATTGGGCTGTTCTTGTAGATTTTAACGGAGAACAAAAATTATATTTTGTTGTAGAAACAAAAGGAACTCTAATATCTGAAGAAAGAAGAGGTAAAGAAAACAACAAAATTATTTGTGGTAGAAAACATTTTGAAGCTCTAAATAATTCAGTAAAATATGTTGATACTGATTCATATGAAAACTTTGCAGATAAATACTTAAATAGATCTTGAATAATGCCCCTTGCTGATTTTAGCAAGGGGCTATTGTTATTTATTTCTAATAACTTCTATCAACTTGTTTTCAAAATCTGGATCTGGGGATACTTCTATTATTTCTGGGGTGTTTTTTATTTTTATGATGTAGCCTTTTGTTGGTTTTCCAAGGTTTTTTACAAGCCAGAGGTATAGCTGGATTTGGAATTTGTAGTTTTCTATTTGTTTTTGGTGTTTTAGGTCTGAGTATTTGTAGTCTATTACTTCTATTTTGTCTTTGTTTATTATTAGTCTGTCTATTATTCCGGTTAGGATGTATTTTTTGTTGTCTATTGTTATAGATTTTTTGAATTCTGCTTCTGGTATAGATGTTTGAGAGTTGTATATTTTTTCTGTTATTTCAAGGTCTGAGAAGTCTGCTAAGTTTGGTTCTTTTTCTATTAGTTTTTTTAGCTGTTGTTTGTTTTGTGGGTGTTCTAATTTTTCGTGTAGTCTTATGCCTTCGTTTATTAGGTCTTCTGATGTTTCTTCGTAGAAAAGTTGTTGGGTGTTTATTTCTTCTATTTCTGTGTCTTTTTCAAATTCTTCATTTTCTTTTAGATATGATGGTGATATATATTTTCTGTATTCTTGGTTTTTTATGTTTTTGAAATTTTCTTGGTTTATTTTTTGTTCTGTTTTTAATGGTTGTTGTTTTTCTATTTTTTCGTCTGGTATTTGTTCGAAATCTATTGTGTCTATTTTTGGGTAATCTGTGTTTTGTAGATATGTGTATTGGTATTCTGGGTCTTTATCTTTGTTTTTGTAGTTTGGGATTATGTTTATGAGTGCTTGAGATGGTCTTGTTATTGCGACGTATATAAGCCTTCTTATTTCGGATATTTCAAGGAGTTCAAAGTCTGCGTATAATTCTTTTTCTTTTTTATCCTCTTCATCTTTTAAAAATTCTTTTAGTGAGAATATTTTTTCTTCTTTTTGTGTTTTTTCGTTTTTGTGTTTATCAAAATATATTTTCGCATCCACTTTTATTTTGTCGGATAGTGCGCCTGTTATAACTACAGGGAATTCAAGACCTTTTGACTGGTGAATTGACATTACTTTTACTGTGTTGTCGTTGTATGAAGATGTGGACAGTTCTTCTTCTACAACTTCGGTTGTGTTGTTCAGCAGTTCTATTATTTCGGATATTTCTACGGTTGTTTCTTCATATTCTTTTATTTGTTGTATGAATTTGGATATGTTTGCGTATGCTGATTCTGGGTTTTCTAATAATTTTAATTTTTCTTTGAAATTTGTTTCTTCTATTATTTTGTTCAATATTTTGGATGGTTTTAGTATTGTTTTTAATTCTGAATATTTTTTTATGGAATCAAGTTGTTTTTTGTATGGTGTTTTTTCTGCATGGTTTTGGAATATTTCGTATATTGATTTTGTAGAGTTTTGTACTTCTTTTAGGATATTGTTTATTTCGCTTAGTTTTGTTGTGAAAAAAAGTGATATCACAGATGAAAAGAAGTCGAAATCGCTGTTTGGGTTGTCTATTATTTTTAATAGGCTTATCAGGGATTTTACCTCTGGTTTTTCGTAGAACATTTTGCTGCCTACTATGTAGTAGTTTATGTTTTCTTTTTCAAAGTATTTTTTTATGTGTTCTTCGTATCCACTAATTTTTCTAAGAAGAACCGCTATGTCTTTGAATTCTACGTTTCTGTATTTTTCTTGCTTTTTGTCGTATATTTTGTTTTTCATTATTCTTTTTATTGTTTTTGCTATTGTTTGAACTTCTTCTTCTGCGGAGGATTTGTTTCTGTTTTCTATTTCTGGGGTGTATATGTTTTTTATTCTGTATTTGTCTTTTGCAGTTATTTTTATTATGTTTTGACTTTGTGTTTGTATATCGGGTTTTGGGTTGAAGTTGGATATTTCTTTATCTGGCATGAACCCCATGTTTGTTAAAAGATCTTTTGAGCAAAGGTCTTTTTCTTTGTAGTCTGAAAAGTTGAACAGGTTGTTTTTGGATATGTGGTTTGCGTAATCCACGATTTCTTTGAAAGATCTGTAATTTGTGTTTAGGCTTTGTATTTGTCCGTATTTTTGTGTGAATTCTGTCATGGATCTCGAGAATATGGATATGTCAGCCCCTCTGAATCTGTATATTGATTGTTTTTTGTCTCCAACGTAGAATATGTAATTGTTTTGTGTGTGTATGTTTTCAAATATTCTTAGTTGTAGTTCGTCTGTGTCTTGGAATTCGTCTATTATTATGTATTTGTATTGATTTTGGTATTTTTGTAAAACTTCTGGTTTTGTTTCCAGAAGTTTTAAAGACTGATATTTCAACTCGAAAAAGTCGAGTATATTTTGGTCTACTGTTAATGCCCTGTATATTTGTATGTACAGCAAAGCCATTTGTTTGAACATTTGGTTTGTTTGGTTTTGAGTTATTTTGTCTTCGTCATTTGAAAGTGTGTTTGAAGCTTTGCTTTGTTCTATTTCGTATCTGTATTTTCTCAGTATTTCGTTGAATAGGTCGTCTATGTCTTTTATCTGTAGGACTGTTTTTATTTGTTCTTTGTAGTTTGGGATTTTTGTTATTTCTTGGATTATCTTTTTTATTTTTTCTTTTCTCGATTTTTTGAAGTTGTTTATGGTTGTTGTTTCTTTTTCTTCGTAAATT
>Ga0182236_100192_pt1 | contig 17307 bp, 18 predicted proteins | sample hydfratesGB_TF_A_FD_132422 | JGI IMG/M metagenome (GOLD analysis project Ga0182236, IMG submission 132422) | Subsurface microbial communities from deep shales in Ohio, USA - hydraulic fracturing test GB_TF_A | ecosystem: Environmental > Aquatic > Deep subsurface > Shale gas/oil reservoir >... | reverse complement strand
CCGGTCACGTAAAAAAACGCGACCGGCATCATTATTGATTAAATCAGTACACCAAAAATTGGCGTGCTGAGATGCGGCCACGCCATGTATGATGCATATTATTTATTTTTAAAATCATTCTATTAAACATACCTATCATTCCTTTTACTTTTTAATCGCCTCTGAAATGACCATTAGAGGGGTGTCAGTGAAACTGACAGGGTGTTTTAGAGTTTCTGAATTTAATTCTCCTCTTAATGTGTAAGAGGAGGGGACCACTTTAGTGGTGAGGTGTTTAGAGGCCCTTTTTGTTTAATCCCCTCTGAAATGATTATTAGAGGGGTGTCAGTGAAACTGACAGGGTGTTTTAGAGTTTCTGAATTTAATTCCCCTCTTAATGTGTAAGAGGGGTGCTGCTCTTTGCAGGGAGTTTAGACTTTAGCTTTTTTATTCTCCTCTAAATGTTTTAGAGGAGTCCCTGTGAAACAGGGGAGGAGTTTAGGCCTTTTGTTTTTACCAACAACCAACAACAATCAACAAACAACCGAGAAATTGCAACAGCAATTTCTCTTAAATCATACCTCAAACACCCCACCTTGTCAACTAAATAATTTTCGAAATAGCTACTTTTAAAGTATAATAGTATAAAGACGATAAATTATTGAACAGAAAATTCACACGGAGGTGAATGAAATGGATAACAGCTATTTAGGTAATTTCCAGATGCTTGGTATCTCTTCTGGAATCGATACAGCATCAATGATAGATGCTTTGATGAAAGCAGAAAGAAAACCTTTAGAAAGAGCAGAAGCTAAATATAACGATATTTCATTAAAAAGAAATCTATGGATTGAAATAGATGATAAGTTGACAGAATTTTGGGATAACACAATGAATCTAAGACTCCCTTCATCAATAAATAGTAAAACAGCTATAAGCTCAAACGAATCAGCTCTATCAGCTATCACATCAGCAGATTCAACTAACTCAAGTTTCTATGTAAAAATAAATAACTTGGCTACCTCTACAAGCAGAAGATTTTCAAACAGTCTTAATATTGATTACAATAAAATAGCTACAAACACAAAATTCTCCGAATTGAATCACAATGTAACTCCTGAAACAGGAACATACACTATTAATTATAACGATGGAACAGACAAATCATTTGAATTAAACATAGACAATGCCACTACAATTCAAAACATAATAGACCAAATAGATACTGGTTCAGGAAGTAAACTGAGTGCAGAGTTAATTGATGGAAAATTATCAATTTCTGATAATACTGCTGGAACAGTAACAGACATTTCATTGGGTAGCACAACTGACACTTCAAATTTCTCAGAAGTTTTTGATATGGCCTTTTCCACATACGATGGCGCAAAAATAGAAAGCATTTCAGATGTGATAGATTACTCTACTATGAGATTATATGAACTAACTAACTTGACTGAAAGCAGTACTATTAACATAAACGGAACAGATATCGCTATATCTCAAAATTCAAAAATCGAAGATGTTTTGTCCCAAGTTAACAATTCAGAAGCCGGAGTGGTAATGTCTTTTGATTCTTCGACAAAACAATTCACCATAAAAAACAATGAAACTGGCCCAAGAGAATTAAACATAATTGATGATGCAACTACAAACATTCTGTCTACTTTTGGTATGACAGCCGGAGACACTGTTCAAGCTGGAGAAAAAGCCGAAGTAGAAATATTCAACAGTGAGGCAGATACAACTCCAATAACAACCATCACATCTTGGGATAATTTGGTTGAATATAACAACACAAACCTTGATCTTAAAAAAACCACGACAGATAAAGTAAACATAGAAATTACTCAAGATACTGAAAAAGCGATGGAAAATATTCAAGATTTTGTCGATAAATACAACGAAACAATGGAATATTTATACGAAAAATTACATGAAGAAAAAGTAACCGATGTTCCAGAAGAAGAAATGACAGACGAACAAAAAATGCAAGGTTCTTTAAAAGGTGATAGAACTCTTGAAAGAATATTTTACCAAATGAGGTCTATAGCATATAAAACACTGGATTGGGATGTGACAAATTCTGGAGACACTATGCCAGAATACAGTTCTTTAAATGAAATAGGAATAACTTCTGGAGATACAGGATCGAGTTATGACAACACTATGAAAGGGTTACTAAGTATAAACGAAGATAAGCTAAAAGCTGCTCTTGAAAACAATTCAGAAGATGTATACAAACTTTTCTCACACAGCAATACTTTTACCGTTGCTGGTGAAACGGAATCAAACAACGGTATTATCACAGATATGAGAGAATATATCTGGGATACAACAAAATTTGGTGGCACAATCTACAGCATTTCTGGTTCGTCTGGTAGTTTGGGAAAGCAAATGATGAACTTGGCAGACAGAATGACCAACATGCTTGACCAGCTCCAAAGAAAAGAATATAGATATGTTCAACAGTTTTCTGCAATGGAACAATCTATAAGCAGAATGAATTCTCAGATGTCATATTTGCAAAGCAGATTAGGGGGATAATTTTTAACATTATAAATATATAAAAACAACAGCTTTTTACAAGCTGTTGTTTTTATATTCAATGACTGTATTTTCTAAGTCTTTAAAAATCGGTTCTAAAAGAATATAGTCTTTTCGCAAAGAATCTAAATACATGTTAAAATTTTTAACCATATTTTTTGCCCTACTATATTGATCAGATACATCTCTATTTACTTTATTTCTCTTTGATAAAATATCGAATTCTACTCTATTCATTGGTCCTAATATTGTTTTATAAAAAATATTATCTAATATTTTATTAAAACTTTCATCAAATTTTTTATAATTAAATCTATTCTGTTTAAAGTTTCTTCTTTCAGCCATTAAATCGATATTTTTTATAATTTCTTTTGCATTATCTATTTCTTCTAAAATTGCTTCTTTATTCTTTTTTAATTCTAAAAATCTTTCATGAATAAAATCTGGATCATAATCATTATCCGATAAATCAAACAATGAAATATCATGGTTATTTTCTGTTAGTTCCTCTTCTATTACTTTTTCTAATTCTTTAAACTCTGTTCCTTCTATCTTTGCCCCGCCTTTTGTGGTATTAACAAATCTCACTTTATCATTAACTTGTTTTATAAAATTTTCTATTGATAGTCTAAATCTATTAAAAGACTCATCTGTATATATTTTTTCACCATAAACATCTTCCACTGTAAGATAACTATTCAATTTTTTATTGTTGACCTTAGTGTTCTCATGATATGAAATCCCTTCAGAATATATTTTATCTTCTAAAAAGCCTAAATTCTGTCCAACTAAATATATATTTTCAAACCCAATTTTATACAATATTTGTAAAGTAATTAAAGCCACTGTTGGAGAATCAAAAATCAATTCATTTTTATTAATATCATTTAAAAGATTGAGTGTGTTTCTATCCTGATTAATTAAAAAGTGGTATTTTTCACCTGGAAATTTTTCGACAGTTTCATAACCAGTACTACTCCCAAATAAAAGAGGAATAGAGCTAATATTTTTATCTTCTAAAATCTCAAATACTTTTGAATTCATCTTTGTAGGATCATAAGTTACTGCAAAATCAGGATAAATATCATTATTTACCAAAGTATTAATTGCTGAACCAACAGAAAAAATAAAAGCACTTTTACTTTCTTTTATCTTCCTTAAATTTTCAATTTCAAAGTTCAAAGAAGGCCCTGCTGCAACAACAATAGCTTTATAACCTTTAAACTTTAAAAAATTGTTGTTTACAATGTTTGGTGTATTTAAGACATGCTTAAAATTCAATATCCCATTATTAATCCATCTTTTCTGAAAATTTCTATTGGTAAAAAAAGAGCTTTTATAGTTTTTCAAGAATTCTCTCCATTTTTCATAAAATAAAGATATTTTATCTTTAGAAATATTGTTATAAGATGGGAGATTAATAATAACTGTTTTTCCTAAATCATATTCATTCAATTTATTTAAAAATACATCTATATCTTTTTCTTCTTTATAAAAATCTAATATTTTTATTCTGTTTAAATAAGATTTATTAATCTTATTCTTATCTAAAAATTTAATAAATACCTCTTCTTCTAACTCAAAAATAAAGATATTTTTATCTGGATATTTTTCAAAAACAATATCGCTAAAATATCCAAGCCCATTACCAATTATTACAACACTATCATATTTTTCAATCTCATTCATTTTTAAGATCTTTTCTGATTCTCTCTTCGGGTTTCTTGTACTGTGGATATAGATATTATCATATAGAACATTTTCTTTGTTATCACTCAAAACAGAGTTATTAGAGCTTTTTATAGTTTTAATTTTATTATATAGGTACTCGTTATTTTCTTTTAAGAAAGATAAATTCTTTTCAAAATTGTTCATTATATAATCACCTCATAAAAAACGGGGCTCAAAAAGAGCCCCTATTTTTATTATATTAATTATCTTAATAAAGAAAGTACATTTTGTGGTAATTGATTTGCTTGTGCCAACATAGCGTTTGAAGATTGTAATAATATTTGATCTTTTGTGAATTTCATCATTTCCCTTGCCATGTCAACGTCTCTAATTCTTGATTCTGCTGCTGTTAAGTTTTCACCAGCTACGCTTAAGTTGTTTATTGTATGTTCTAATCTGTTTTGATAAGCACCTAATTTAGATCTTTCACTCGATACTTGTGTTATAGCATCATTAATTGTTGTAATAGCACTATCTGCTGATGTTTGTGTTGAAATATCTATTCCCTCACCGGTTACAGTGAAAGTTTCATTTCCTGTAAATGTTCCTGATGAGGCTGATAACAATACATTGCTTTTATCATTAACATCTACAAATTCTGCAATATTAGCGATTCCAGATGTACTACCACCAGCAGCAGTTTGACCTATTGCTACTATATCTCCTGCTGAATTTTGAAGAGCAAACGAAGCTCCACTGCCCCCAGAAGTTGTGTAACTCAACGATGCAGATGAAATATCTACTATTTGATATTGCCCAGCTTCAAGAGAATTATTATCTTGTAATACTACTGTTGCTTCCATTGTTTGAGATGCTCCAGAATTAGCTACAGTTACTTCTGAATTTAATTTCAATCCATCTTCAAAAATAAAATCAGCGGCACCATTAGTTCCATTTTTAGTGAAGAAATTACCATTATCGTCACCGATAGCAACAACATTATCATTAGAATCAACCAATACTTGACTACCAGAAGCAGCTGTTATTCCACTAAATTGAGTGTCATCGACTTTGCCTTGATATTCAGAAAAATCTTTAACTGTATATGTACCTGCATCAGTTAATGCTTCAGAACCACTTGCTACTGTAACAGTTTGAGTTATTTCTGCACCTTGTGCTCCTGCAACTCCTAAAGAAGCTGAATCCATTTTGTTTATAGATAGTTCTATATTTTGTCCTTCGTTTGCACCTATATGGAAAACTGCTTTTTCAAAAGTTCCGTCTAAAACTTTTTTATTATTGAATTCTGTTGTATCTGCAATTCTTGTTATTTCTTCAGCTAATTGGTTAATTTCAGATTGTAAAGCATCTCTATCTGCTGATTCATTTGTATCATTTGCTGATTGAACTGCAAGTTCTCTCATTCTTTGTAAGATAGAATGTGTTTCTGTTAAAGCACCTTCAGCTGTTTGAATCAAAGAAATAGAATCTTGAGCATTTTTAACTGCCATATCAAGACCTCTAATTTGTCCTCTCATTTTTTCAGAAATTGACAAACCAGCTGCGTCGTCTCCAGCTCTGTTGATTCTTAAACCTGAAGATAATTTTTCTAATGATTTACCCATTGATGTGTTCGCACTACCTAAATTTCTCCATGCATTCAATGCATTCAAATTATGATTAATTCTCATAACTTACACCTCCGTGTATTAGTTTTTAGCCATTCCTTTGGCTTTTTTAATTTTTTGCCCTTGGCCAAGGCTTTCATAAATATTATCGTTCTTATTTTTTATTACTTTAGAAAATTTCGTCAAAGCCTATATAACTTTTTGTGCCAATATAGTATTTCTCATTAATGTAGATAGATCTTGTCCAAAAAAATTATTTTCTTTGGATTCATTTTAATTGCTATATCTAAAGCTGTGACTGAAAATGATTTCCCAATAAATATATTTAATTTATTATAATTATTTTTTTATTGCAAAAAAAATATATTTTTCACCTTTATATAATTCAAAAATTTTTGCTTATGAAGTATCTAATGAAAGAAGAGGTATTTTAAAATTAAAATTATTTTTAAACTGATTAATCATAAGAGGATTTTAGTCTATAATTATACTATTATCAGGAATAATGTTATAATCTCTTAAAAATTTTAAACTTCTTCCTACGCTAAATAAATATATTTTATTTCGATATTTCTTAATACTAGTAACATATTTTTCTGTTGAAGGGCCTCCAGGTAGAATTAATATTGGTTTATCATTTAATTTATATTTTTTGAAATAATCTTCTATTCTGTGTTCAAAATAGTCAAATTTTGATAATACTCGCTTATTATTCATAGCTTTTTTATTTTTTCTAAATTTTTCTTAGCTATAACATAAGATTCAAATGCTTTAAATAGTTCTTCATTGTAATGTTTAAGTTCTGCTAATAAAGGTTCATATATAATTACATCATCTACTAATTTCAACTTAAATTTAAATATTTTCCCTCTAAAAAAGATTTATATTATTAAATCCTTTAAAATTACTCAATTCTTTTTTTGTTTTTACCTGTTGCAAAATTTCATCATCAAAATCAAAAATAAATATTTCTTTTTCTATGTTTTTCAATTCTTCTATAATTAAACCTAAACCGTACCCATATATTATCAAAAAGCTATCTGAATTATTTATTAAAGATTCATAATTACTAATAAACTTTTTTAATGATTTATAAGGATTTCTCTTACTATATATATATCTACCATCAATGATTAAATTATTAAACCCATTAATATTTTTAACTTCTATTTTTCTCATATTATCCTAATTCCTTTATTATTTTTTTATAATATAAGATGGAGTTTTATTTAGATTTACTTTTTTAATTAATTCATTTTTGTTTTTAAAAAATTCATCTACTGCTTTTGTTTCTCCAGGAAAAACTCCATAATCATCAAACATAATTATTCCACCTTTAACTAAATGTGGATATAAATATTTTAATATTATTTCTGCTGGTTCGTATATATCTGTATCTAAATTGATTAAGGCTATTTTTAATTCTGGATTTTCTTTAACAAATTTTGGTATAGTCTCAATAATATCCCCTTTTATAAGTCTTACATTTTCATATAAATTTCTTTGATAAAGATTTTCTTTCAATTTTTTTAATGGGATACTTTTTTTGCCTGCTTTGTCGATAAAATCATTTCTTTTGATTTTATCTTTTTCATAATTAGTTTCTGGAAAGTCTTCAAAAGTATCAAACCCAATTATATTTCTAGAGTTAGAACTTTCTAAAAGATCTCTAAACATTATTAATCTTGATAAAGAAGCTCCTTTAAATATTCCGCATTCTATTATTTCACCTGGTAAATCTATTATTTTTTTATATATTTCATAATGACTCAAAACTTTTGCTAATCTATCTTTTTTTGATGTAAGATAAAAATTATTTTCAAAATAAAATACTCTATCATTTTCATCTTTTTTCATAATAACACTTCCTTATTTTTCATATAATATACAAAATAACGTATCGGATTTATCATTTTCTATTAGAAATTTTTTATAATTATTTTTTATCTCATTACTAAATAAATTATCATAAAAACCTTGTCCTCCAGGCTTTTTATCTTTTAACCATTTAATATGATTTGAAAGATCATATCTTTGTATATTATATATATTATATTTAAGATTTAGTTGTTCAAATATAAATTCTAATGAACTTCTATTAAAGTACCATAAATGCGCACTTTGGTAGTAAAAATCTCTGAATTCTTGAATTTGATACCCTTTTAACAAAATATCATTATTGTTTGGTATTTCTATAAAAATTTTACCATATTGATTCAGTTTTTCTTTTAATTCTTTTAAATATTCTATAGGATTATAAATATGTTCTAAAACATGAAATAGAAAAATTTTATCAAATTTCATATTATAATCTTTAAAATCCTGATTTACTTTAAATCCTAAATTTTGTGCATATTCAGCCGATTTAATATCTCATTCCACCCCAAAACATTTATTTACATAATTTTTAGCTTCATATAAAAAGTAACCAGAAGAACAACCAATTTCTAAAATATTATCTGTTTTATTTAAATAATTTTTAATTCTATTTACTCTATTTTTTGCTTCAGGTATTTGTTGGTTAAAAAATATATTTATGTTATCCTCTTCATAATATTCTTCATTATTATACAATATTCTATAAGAACTTTTATAAAAACTTTTTAGGTCTTTTATAGTTTTTTTAGAATCTAAAAAATGAACCTCGCAATTTTTACATTCATACACATTCAATTCATTTTTTTTTATATTTCTTATTTTTGTATCAATTTTTATTGTTCTATTAGAATTACACAGTTTACATTTCATTTTATAAATTCCTCCATTTTTCATTATATAGAATTATATCTGCTATTTCTCTAAAAGCGCCATTTCCACCGTTTGTTTTTGTTATATATTTTGCTATTTTTTTTAATTTATAATTTGCATCTTTTGTGCAACAGCCAAATCCAACATAATTAATAGCTTCATAGTCATTAATATCATCACCAATATAGGCCATTTCTTCTGGTTTTATATTATATTTTTTAGATATTTTTTTTATTATTGATACTTTATCTGTTATTCCCATAAAAATTTCATCAGCTTTTATTTTTTCTGCACGATTTTTTATAAGTTTTCTTTTTTCACCAGTTATAATAGCAGTTTTTATACCTGCTTCCTTTAAGAGTTTAAACCCCATTCCATCTTTTGTATTGAATTTTTTTAACTCATCACCATTTTCACTATAATACATACCAGCATCAGTTAGAACTCCATCACTATCAGTTATAACCATCTTAATTGTATCTAAATCTATTTTGTTAATATTTTCAAATTCTAACAATTTTTCTGAAATTAGCCAATCTGTTGGTTCATCTATTTCAAAGTAAGTAGATTCTGGCATTTCTACAACTCCCACTGGAGATGACAATCTACTTTTTGTTTTCAATAAATTATTTTTTGAAATGATATAAAAAGCACCATTTTCAACCAAAAAACCTTCAAATCCTTGCCTCAAAGGGCGATTATTAAAATCGTAATTTGAAGGAATATATTCATTATCTGATTTTTCCCATATAAATCTCTTTTGTCTAACTACTGATAACACACTGTCAAATTTATTTTTTTCTACTAATTCAATACCTTTGTCTAAATATTCTGATTTTAATAATGGCGAAGTTGCTTGAATTAATATAATATTTTCAAAATCATAATTATAAGCAAACTCAATCATAGCTAATTCTGTAGATGCGTTATCTGTAGCAGTTTCTTTAGATCGAGATATAACTTCTATTTTATTTGAATTATATTTTTTAGTTATATCTTTTATTTTTTCATCATCTGTAGATATAAAAACTCTATCTATTTTCTCGCTATTTACTGCTGCATCCATAACCCAATAAGCCAGTGGACGGTTATTTATTTTCTTTATGTTTTTTAATTGTATAGATTTGCTGCCTCCTCTTAGAGGAATAAACGCTACATTTTTATATTTCATTTATTTAACCCCTATATTTTAGTTTTTTTCTTTGCGGTTTTTCTATTTCCAAAATTTCTTTAGATTTATAAGTTAAAGCTTTCTGAGTTTTTCTTATATCCCTTGTCAATCTTCTTAAACCATCTGGCTCTAAAGAAGCTGCATGATCTGTACCTTTCCATGTTCTGTTTAAAGTAAAATGTCTTTCAATAACATTTGCACCTAAAGTATATGCTGCAATATCCAAAGATATTCCATTATGATGACCTGAAAAACCGATATTTTTTATTAAATCACCATATTTTTCTTTAAGATATGATATTTCTAATAGACATACATCTTGGGCAGGTACTGGATATCCAGATGTACAATTATACAAAACTATATCTTTATTTCTTTTCTTTTCAATAGCAAAATTAACTATATCATCTATTTCTTTTTTTGTTGACATTCCTGTTGATATATGTATCTCGCCGTTATAATTATTATACAACCATTCCAACATTTTAAAATTTGTATTCATAGCAGAAGGAATTTTTATCATTTTTGGATTTAAAGAAGCTATTTCTTTTGCAGAAGTCATGTCCCACACGGAAGAAGAATAAATGAGTCCAAATTTTTCTGAATATTTTTTTAATTCTCTATGTTGCTCAAGATTAAATTCTAAAAATTCTCTGTGCTCACCATAAGTATCCCCATAAGAATTATGAGGGTTTGGATGAGGTGCGTTATATTGCTCTTCAGTCAATAATTCTTTTGGATTTCTTTTTTGGAATTTTACTATGTCTACTTTACAAAAAACTGCAGCCATTTCTATAAATTCTTTGGCTATATTAAAATCCCCTTTATGATTACATCCTACCTCAGCAATTATTATTGGATTTTTATACATAATTTCACCTCATTTATTTTTATATATTTATATCAATTATATAATCGTCTAATTATGAAAAAAATTGAAATTTTATCCTTACTTTGATTATATATCTTTTACATCAAAATAAAAAACAAAACCAGGATTTTCATCCTGGCTAATAAAAATTTACTCATTAATTTTTAATTATATATCTTCATTACATCATTAGAAATATTAAGTTTTGGAAACCCATTTTCAATAGTTATTTTATATTTTGCATATGAGGTATTTATTTCACTAAATTGTTCATTTTTGCTATTATTATCTAAATTAAACAATTTGATTACCCAAAAATATAATTTGTACAATTCTGAATCGGCATGTTTTTCTGATTTGAAAACAGAATTTACTTTATTTTCTGTTATAGGATATAAAAAATGATTGTTATTATATTTCACAAAATCAAATTTTTCTTCTATTTTTGTGAAGTTATCCTTTTGACCATTTATTGAAATGATTATATTCTCATTTTTTATTTGTTTATACACTTTTCTTAAATCTATTATTTCTTTATCAATTTTAATTTTGTTGATCATATAATCAAATTCTTTCATCAATAAAGACCCATTAACATTCCCATATACATATCTTTTATTGATGTGGGCATAAGCTGGAGTTATATAAGAGCCATTATCAATAACTAAATCAAAAACTTTACCTTGGGTCAAAGCATTTACTAATAAAGAAATATAAGCTCCATGAGAAGTTCCAAATAATATTTTTTTATTATTATTAAACTCTATGTTATTTTCTTTTAAAATTATTTTTAAAGCATAAAAAGCTGTTAAAACATCTATTGCTTGCATTAACGACATATCGTTAAAATTTGTCTTATCTTCATCCATTTTTGATTTAATAATAAATTTCTTTGATAAATGAGAAGATTTCATTATTATCTCATTTAAAGAATTGCTTTTGGATATTATTTCATGGATTTTATTTTTACTTATCTTATTGTCTAAAAATTCTATATCTTTTATTTCTTTTATATCTCCCATAAATTCATGGCCAAAATATTTTGTTTGAATAACTATCATATTATCTTTATCAGCTATTTGTTTTCTAAATTTTTTGTAATATAAATTTTCCATATCTGCTCCGTATCCATTGACAAAAAACAATATACCAGTTTTCGTATCAATTCCTGTTTTTGGTATAGTGTATGTTATTTTTAAATTTCGTTCTTTAGGTTCATAAATACTTGGATGAGCAGGGATTTCTAGTGTATATTCAGTTTGCAATTTTCTCACCTAAAACTTTCTTTAATTGTAAAAAGTTTTTACTCTCAGTTATTTCTTCTATTTCAAATTCTATTTGGAATTCTTCTTCTAAGATAGCTATAAATTCCCATAATTTGATTGAATCAATATTTAATTCATTAGGCTTTTTGGCAAGGGTTTCTTCAATCGGAACTATTTGAAAAAAATCTTCAAATATTTGTTCAAATGTCTTCATATTCTTTAATCACCTCAGATTTTTTTATTTTTCCACTATATGTTCTTGGGATATTTTTTATTATAATCATTTTGTCTGGAATCATTATTGGAGATAATTCTTCAAATATTCTATTTTTTATTTCTTCAAAATTTATATTTTCATCAACTGTAAATAATAATATTTTATTATTTTTTGTTTTACCTATAAAAAATTCTTTTATATCAAAATTTTTGGAAATAAAATCTTCTATCTCATAAGGACTAACCAATTCTCCTCCTCTGACAATAACATCATCAGACCTTCCAACATATTCAAAAGTTTTATTTTCATTGTATTTGACAATATCCCCTGTCTGGTAATAATCTCCTATAAATTTGCTTTTTTTACTATTCATATATCCGTTGAATATACTTGGATGTGTTCTTTTTATTAATAGTTCTCCTTCTTTATTCTCTATATCATTTTTCATTATTTTATTATTTTGAAGAATTGCAAAATCTATGCCAGATAATATTTTACCCATATTGTTATTTCCATTATTATCAGAAATAGTTATAGAACCAAGTTCAGTTTGCCACCAAGTGTCTATTAACTCAATGTCATTTTCTAAATATTTTTTTCTTAAACTATCTTTTAGCTTTTCCCCAACAGAAAATATTTTTATATTTTTCTTGTCTAATTTTTTTATTTCTCTTATAGCTATTGTTAAAAAAGAGGGAGAGGAGTATATTTTGTTTATTTCCCATTTTTTGAAATTTTTTAAACTTTTTAATAAGTTGTTACCTGTGGCGTCTTTTACGATATAGGTTTTCGAATTGGTAAAAAGTGGTAGTATAAAACCATAGTAAAATCCAGTAACCCAACCATAATCAGCAGTGCATATATAGTTATCTTTTTCAGATAATTCTAAAACTTTTTGGTTAGATTTTAATAACCCTTCTAAGTCTTTTAATTCGTGTGGTACTGCTTTTGGCATTCCTGTTGTTCCAGATGTGAAATGGATAAAAGCTAATTTCTCTTTTAATTTTATTTCATCAATTATATTATTATTTTTTTCTTTGTTTGATATTAGTAATTCTTCTACCTTGATAGTGTCATACCCAATGCTAGAAAAATCCTTCGTTGAAATAATAAATTTTGGATTTATTATCTTTAATCTATTTTTTACAGCTATTTCTCGATAATCAAAAAATAGGTTTGCTATAGGTATCTCTAAATTTATTAATGCATAACTTATAATATAATTTATAACTGAGTTGGGAAGAGATATTGCTATTATATCATTAGAATTTATTTTTAATTTTTTGAGATTTGTCTGAACTATTTTAACTTGTTTTAAAAATATTTCTTTATTCCAGACAATTTCTTTTTCTGATTCTGGATCATATTCTATTAATTGAAAATCACCTAATTTTATTGATTTCATAATATCACCTTTTTATTTTAACATATTATACTTTGTATCCAATTTCTTTTCTGATTTATTATATCATATACCCTGATTTATAATTTTTTTGAGATTTCTTTCAATCCATCACTAATTTCAACTAAAGGGTCTTTTGAATGAATTATTATACCTTTATATTCAAAAATTTTCATTCTTTATTTTCTTTTTTCAGAATAAATTCAATGAAATCTTCATCATATTCTATATCATACATTTCAAAATAGGTTATTATTTTTAATTTCTCATTTTTTTCTAGGATTTCTTCACTTTTACTATTAGAAAATATTTTTTCTATTTTTTTATATCGTTTTTCTTTTTTGACATATTCTTGTTCTTCATTGTATAAAAGCACTACCAAAATGAAATCTTTTATAAATAATAATGTTATTACTGTTAATTTTATAATATTTATCATTTCGAAATTATTTCCATAAAATAATAAAAAATAAATCACTCCGAAATTTATCAACACACTAAATATTAAAAACAAAAATTTTTTCATTTAATTTCCTCCTTTGCTATCTGGAATTTGATTTAAAATCATATCTATTAATTTCTTTATATCATTTTTATTATCGAAATTTTCTTTTTCTATATCTCTTTCTATACTTTTTATAGTTTTACATAATTTGTTTCTATATAAATTAATTTGGAAATACGTATTTTTAAAATTATTAATATCTATAATTTTGAATAGAATATTTAAATAATTAGCAAAATATTTTCTATTTCTTTTATTTTTTATAAAATTATCTCTTAAAAAATTATAATAACTATTTTTTGATAAATTATTCAATGAATTTTCAACAAATTTTTTGTTAACAAAATTTTTATCTTTAATATTATAAAGAATATAATTCCCTATATAATTTTCATTTGATAACGACTTTTCATCTTTAGAACGTTTTTTTAGAAAATCATAAATATTTTTCAAGGTTTCATCTTGATTTTCTTTTTCTAATTTTATAGATTTCACTATGTTATAAATTTTAATAGAAGATAGGTTTTTTTCATAAATTAAGTAAAAAAGAATTAAAAAAAATATTTCATCATGATATTTTTCATCAAAATACAATTCTTTAAATTTATTATAAAAATTTATATTTCTCAAATTATTAAAATATTTAAAAATTTCATTTAAATTATTTAATTTAAGATTTTCTTCAAAGTAATCTACAAAGGCTTTGTTTATATTTATAGGGACAATCTCTCTGTGTTGAATAAATTTATCTAAATAAGCTCCATCATTCTCCATAAGTACTTTATTGATATGGTCTCTATCAATATTGATTATGAATACGATTTGGTTTAAATCAGCAATATATTTAATTAGTTTTAAAATAGATATTATTTTTTCTTTTTCGATTATTCTATCAAGATCATCAATGAAGATGATATATTTTTTACCTGTTTTTTCTATAATTTTATTTATCTCATCTTTTCTTTGGTTGAAGTCTTTTTCTCTATTTAAAAATAAATTAAATATGTTATATGGAAAATCTAATTTTGTTTCACTAAAATAGGTTTTGAAATATTTTTGAATTTTGTATTTTGATTTTTTATTTATGTCATTATTTGATGCTCTATCTATTAAAAGATCTACAAATTCATCTATAAGTTGATTGTCTGTATCAAAAACAAATGGAATAAAGTCTATTATTTCTATATTTTTTCTTTTTCTATCACTCTTTAAATAATATTTGACTAGATTACAATATGACGTTTTCCCATTCCCCCAACTTTCCTCAATAGAAATTGTTGTACTACCTTTTGTATTTAATTTTATTATTTTTTTAGCTAACTCTTTTGCAGATTCTGCAAAACCATATTTGTCCTCTTTTGGAGTTTTAATTGGTTCATCTGAAATATCTATTCTCTCCATCATTTTTTAACTCCTTTTTTGGTTTGAAATATTTTTAAAATTCTTATCTAATTATGCTAATTTTTCCCTATCATAAACAATGTTGAACTCTTTTCCATCATCAAATTTCAGTTTTTCACTGTAAAACGCTCCTTGTCCCACTGGCCAAAAAATCCTTTCCACTGATTTTATGTAATTCATTTCCCATCATCCCTGCTTTGTTATATTTTTATTTTATATTATTTTTGATTTTCAATCAATCAATATGTTAATTGTTTAATTATTTTTTATTATTTTTTCGTTGACATTTGTTTTTAGATGTGTATAAAAATCTTCATTTTAAAAATTGAAAAAATAAATTCAAAAAAACAATTTTTTAATTTATATATTATATTTTATATTTTTAATTCTAAATTTTACATTTTATTGCAATATTTGATTTTAAACGATAGATAATATATAATATAACAAAAGAGGTGATAATATGATTATTGATTTTAGTTTTAAAAATTTTAGATCTTTTAGAGATTTAACAACTTTATCAATGGAAGCTGCTTATTCAAATAAAAATACTACTTTTGAAGCGGAAAAGTATAATTTACTGAAAACTGCTGCAATATATGGCCCAAATGCTGGTGGAAAGTCAAACTTATTTAAGGCTTTTTCTTTTTTTAAATTTTTTATTCTTGAATCTGCTACAAGATTTCAAGTTGATGATATTATTCCTGTTGAGAAATTTAAGCTGGATAAAGTTTCTAAACAAGAACCAGTTGAGTTTGAATTTCGTTTTCTTATTGATAATTATTATTATAGATATGGGTTTTCAATAAACAATAATGTTGTAGAAGAAGAATGGTTATATCATAGACCAAAAGGAAGAGAGGCAAGAATTTTTGAAAGAATCAATGGAGAGTTTATAAGGGGTAAAGATTTTAACGAAGGTAAAGATGTTGAAGAAAAAACAAAACCTAATACTTTGTTTTTATCTTCTTTATCTCAGTGGAACAGTAAAACAGCTAAAAGAATTTTAGAGTTCATCAAGAATATTAATATTTTGAACACTTCCACCCCTATTGGTCCTCTTATAACTATTGACTTAATCGATAAAGGAAAAATAAGCAAACAAGATGTTTTAGAATTTTTGAAATTATCAGATTTTGGTATTAATGATTTTAGCATTGAAAACAAAGAACTTGATTTCTCGAAATTGCCAAAAGGGATTCAAGAGTTAATAAAAAATTCTAATCCTGATGAGTTTAAAATATCTGATAAATATTTTTCTACAAAGATAAGTCCTGTTCATTTTTCGTATGATAATAATGAAAAATCAGAAGTGTTTTTAGATTTTGAAAAAGAAGAATCTGAAGGGACTAAGAAGTTTTTTTCACTTATAGGTCCTTTTTTAGCCACTTTAAAAAGAGGCGGAGTTTTATTAATAGATGAATTAGATACAAGCATTCATCCTTTATTATTGGATAAAATTATAGATCTTTTTAATTCAGAATATAATAAAAATAATGCTCAGCTTATTTTTTCAACTCATAATACGAGAATTTTAAAAAATCAAACTTTGGAAAAAGACAATATATGGTTTGCTACAAAAAATAAATATGGAGTGTCAGAACTCTTTTCATTATTAGAAATTAAAAATGTTAGAAGATCAGGTAACTTTGAAAATGAATATTTGTCTGGAAGATATGGGGCTATACCTTATATCAACGATTTTTTAGACAGAGTTATTGATGGAATTAGCGAAGAAAAGCGATGATTTTAAAATCATCGCTTTTTAATTTGATGTTTTTATAATTTGTAATGTTTATTTTGTTTGTATCAATTTCTATACCTATTATCGTAGTTGAGTTTTTGTATTTTTCTGAGTATTCTTTTTCTTTTATTTGTTGAATACTTTTTTCTGGTTTATCTTTT
>Ga0182236_100186_pt1 | contig 17745 bp, 16 predicted proteins | sample hydfratesGB_TF_A_FD_132422 | JGI IMG/M metagenome (GOLD analysis project Ga0182236, IMG submission 132422) | Subsurface microbial communities from deep shales in Ohio, USA - hydraulic fracturing test GB_TF_A | ecosystem: Environmental > Aquatic > Deep subsurface > Shale gas/oil reservoir >... | reverse complement strand
GGTAGAGTAATGGAAATCCCTCAAATAGTAGAAATAGCAAAAAAATATCATAAAACTCCTGCTCAAGTAGTTTTGAGATGGGATATACAAAATGGTGTTGTAACTATTCCAAAATCTGTTCACAGGAATAGAATTAAAGAAAATTCTGAAATTTTTGATTTTGAATTAACTGAAGCTGAAATGAAAATGATAGATGATTTAGACAAAGGCAAAAGAAATGGACCAGACCCTAAATCGTTTGATTTTTAAGAATTTTTTAGTTATGTTAAATATGGTATATAATCGGTTAATAAAGTTTGGCTATAATAGGGAAAATTAAAAATCTGACTATCCTCCAGATTGTCAGGAGAGATTGTTTTCCCTTTGGCAACCCAATAATTGGGTTGTCCTTTTTTTTATTGTAATGTATAATATTCTTGAAATGGTAATTTAGGGTGAAGCATTTTATTAATTCAGTCATAATAGAATTTTAGAACAAAAAATATACCAATACAGAAAAATTTTTAAATGGAATTATGTAAAATAAAATTGTGATTTTTTCATTGAAAATAATGATTTTTACAATCCGAAGATTATGGAGTGATACTGATATGATGATTGGAATATTAATAGCCTTTTTAATAGGTTTGTTTATAGGGTTAAAAGGATGGTTGAAATGGTTAAAGAAGATAAAACCTGTTTTGTGGTCAACTGTATTATTACTATTTTTCATGGGATATGAGATAGGTAATGACGAGTCTTTGATTTCCCAAATTGACGAAATAGGTTTAACAGCTTTGTATATAGCTGTTTTTTCTATTGTTGGTAGCATACTTTTTACCTCTATTTATGAAAAATTTTTTAAAAAGGGGAAATCTGAATGATATTACTCTTATCTGCAGTTATAGCTGGGATAATATCTGGTTTATATTTCGATATAAACATTCCAGAAAATTTAATTACAGTTTTATTGATGTTTTTGGTTTTTAGCGTTGGGGTAGATATTGGAAGCGAAGAAAAAATATTATCCAAACTGAAAGTAAATATGAAGAATATCCTTTTTCAATCCATTTTAACTATGCTTGGTAGCCTTATTTTTGGTGCTATGGCAATATTTTTTACAAATCTAAATTTGCAAGAATCTATTGGAGCATCTGCGGGATTTGGGTGGTATTCACTTTCTGGAGTAATGATAAGCAATCTATACTCACCAGTTTTAGGGGCAATATCTTTTACAGCAAATGTGATAAGAGAAGTTCTGGCCATTATTTTGATTCCCTTAGTTGCTAAGTGGTCTCCATTAGGTGCAGTTTCTATCGGAGGAGCTACTTCTATGGATACTATGTTAGGGGTAATATCAAAAAATACAGATAAAGAGACAACTTTGATAGCTTTTGGCCAGGGGGTAATAGTTTCTTTATCTGTTCCATTGGTAATTACACTGATTTTTTAGTTAGGGGGGTTTTTTATGAAAATGGGGGATTTTTGTAAAAATTTTGATATTAATTCAGACACAGTGAGGTATTATATTGATGAAGGACTTTTAGCTCCAAGAAAAAGAAACAATAGATATGAATTTACAGATAATGATTTGAGAGATATGGAATCAATTAATAAATATAAAGATTTGAATTTTTCTATTAAACAAATTGCTCAAATTATGTCTTATAGTAGGATATCTATTGATGAAAAATCTATATATGCTTCATTTATTATGGGTTTTTATAAGAAAAAAGAAACAGAACTTTTGAAAGAGAAAAAACATATAGAAAATGCTCTTGAACTTCTACAAAATGATATTAAAGAGTTGAATAGCATTTCAAAGATGAAGAAAGAAAAAGTTGGAATTCCATTCGATTTTTTTCAATATTTAGAATGTCCAAAATGTGGAAAGAATTTGTTGTTAAATGATGCTGAAGTTAAAAATAGCTGTATTTTTGAGGGAAAACTTAATTGTGAATGTGGTTATGAAGCAAATATTATCGATGGTATTATATATACCTCATCATATGTAAAAAGATTTGAAGAAGATTTTGATTATGTGAATTTTAAAAAGAACTATGTTGGAAAAATAGAATCAAAATTCACGAGTAAAATATATACAATAGGAAGACAATTGTTTGATGAAATAAAAAAAGAAGATAGAAATGACAAAGTAATTCTGGAATTTGGAGTTGGTTTTGGAACTTTTTTTAGCCATGCCAAAAATGAATTCTTAGAATCTAAATTTTATATTTTAAATGATATTGATTCTGATATAATAAAAGCTACCAAATCATATTTTGAAAATACTGGGGAAAACCCAAGAATAATATATATCTGTTCTGATATAAGGAATATCCCAATAAAAAAACACTCTGTGGATTATTTTATTAACTTTTTTTCGATGATGGAATATTTTCTGTATTTAAATAGTACTAATGATTATTTAGAGTATTATTATAAAGATATAGTAGATTTACTCGCAGAAGATAATATGCTTTTTGAACTACATATGTTTATTGAAAAATACAAAGGGAAGCTAGAAAAAGATTTTTTAACAATAGAAAAATTCTTTTTTGAAGATAATTTGCTTGATGAGTTAGAAAAAAATGATATAGAAGTTTTAAGAAAACCTTTAAGAACTGTCACAGATGTTATCGGGGATGTCAAAGGAATTGTCAAAGAAGGATCAAATATTATCATGGAAAGTTTTATTTCCAAACATATAAAAAAGTGAGGGATTTTTATGGGAGATTTTAAATTTGAAATTGAAAAGAATTTTGGCGAATTATCAGAAAGTCCAAAAGGATGGAAAAAAGAGTTTAATTTAGTGAGTTTTAACGGAAGAGAGGCAAAGTACGACATAAGGGAGTGGGACCCAGACCATGAAAAAATGAGTAAGGGATTAACTTTCACAAAAGAAGAAATAGTCAAATTGAGAGATTTATTGAATAAACTGGATATATAAACACAAAATCGGCGAAAGTTAAGGGATGCTTTCGCCGATTTTATAAATCACTCAGGGGGAACTTATGAAAAATTCTGCTTGTTTGTTATATGTTACAACCACAAGCAGAATTTTTATAGTTATTTTAGTCATGATTAAAAATTTATAATAGTGATATACGTCACGTTATTCTATGTCCAATCGGTAAGATGTTTTTGAATTTTTTGCCGCATACATTGCTTGATCAGATTTTCTCAGTAAATCTTTCATGTTGTCTCCCGAATCTGGGTAAACACTGACCCCTATACTTAGATTTGCTTTTATTTTGTTTTTGTGTATAGAAAGAGGTTCATCAAAAAGGGTGATCAACCTTTTTGAGATATATTCGAGATCTTTTTTCGTTTCAATGTTATCAAGAATTATAGTGAATTCATCTCCACCTAATCTGGCAACAAAGTCATCTTTTTTTAAATTATTTTTTATTTTTTGGGATACTGCTATAAGTAAGTCGTCTCCAATTTCATGACCATATTTATCGTTAACATCTTTAAAATGGTCAAGATCCATGAACATGACTCCAAGTAAATTTCCATTTTTATCAGCATTATTTATCTTTTCCATAAAAACTTTTTCAAAGAGTTTTCTGTTTGGTAGACCGGTTAAATGGTCATAATAAGCCATGTTTTCAGTTTTGTTGAAAAGTCTGAAAATTACAAGACTGAATAAAATAAAAATAAAAGAGAGAATTACTAAATTTGAAATAAATCTATTTCTTAATTCTGATAACTGATGGTTTAAAGGAATATCGTTATATATCATCTCTATAATATAAGAATTCCACCAATCAAATTCTTGGTTATCTAAATAATTTAATATTGGAATATAGGTAAAAATGTAATTTTGCTTATTTTGTGCAACTATCTCTGTAGTTTTTTTAGTGTTTTCATTCAAAGCTTCCCTAATAATTTCTTGTTTGTCAACACTAATATTTGTGTCAAGTCCATCTTCTAATTCTTCTGTTTTTATAATACCTATTCGAGATCCATCTTCGTTGAACTTGTAAATAGATATATTTTCTACTATGTCGTATTCTTCTTTCAAGGTATTTACTTTACTTAATATGTCCATTTTTTGAAAGTCTGGGTATCTTTTAGATATATCTATGCTCAATTCGAGCAAATATTTGTTATCTGGAGTTGGCATATAGCTATACTTTCTCAAAGCTTTAGTTGTAATAGAAATATCCATCCTATCTGCGGAGAATTCATCTCCCTCAAGGCGACTTCTCAACAATCTTGAAAACGCAGGATATTTACTAAAATCTAAGCCCAAATCTTCTTTAAAAGTAGATCTAATTATTTGTAAACCTTCATTTATTATGTAAATTTCATAATTTTGAAATTTTTCTTTTATAGACTCTAAATCCCAACTCATTATTTGTGGGTTTTTAATATATTTATCTATCAATTCATAAGAAATATTTTTCATCTCATCATTAAGCTGAGTTTCTAAAATCTTAGTAGATGTGTTGATAAAAATTAGTTCTTCCGTTAAAGCCTTTTCTATATGTGTTTTTTGTAAATCATACTTCTCTTGTATAATTTTTCTTGAATAGGTATAATTGGATATGGTAACAGCTAAAATTACTCCGAAAAATACAATAATTAAAATATATCTTAATTTAATCTTCATCAGCATTCACCTCTATGGGAATTATTGTTATATTGTTACTATTATATAATAATTTTGTGAAAAAATATAATTTTTTAAAAAAAGAAGATAAAGGGAATATTTTATGAACAAAGATTACGATGAACTGATGTTGCCATATGTCTAATACAATTGGCTTATTTATTGAATATAGATTTAAAAAGAGCCTTTAAAGATAAAATGATAAAAAATGGGGAAAATGTTCTATAAAATAAAGAATTAGGATTTTGAAGAAAATTAATTATTTTTACATTTAAGATATTACTTGAGTTAATGTCTTATTTTATTTGTGTAGAATTATAATATATGAAAGGCTATTTATATCTTTTGGAGGTGTGGGTTAAATGATTAAAGCAATTAATTTGAAAAAAGATTTTGGAGATTTCACAGCTGTAAATTCAATTAATTTAGATATAAAACCAGGTGAAATCTACGGGTTTTTAGGACCAAACGGTGCAGGAAAAACTACAACTATGAGAATGCTAACAGGTATCTTAAAACCAACTTCTGGTAGTATTGAGATTATAAACAAAAACTTATTTAACAATGAATTAGAAATAAAATCAAAAATCGGTGTTGTACCTGATGAACCTAAAATGTACGAAAATTTAAAAGGTACAGAATATGTTGAATTCATTATGGGGATTTTCAAGGCAAATAATGAAGAAACAAAGAATAGATTTGATGAGATTTGTGAAGCTTTCAACATTGATTATTTAAATGATTATATCGGAGATTATTCTCACGGAATGAAACAAAAATTGATGGTTGCTACAGTGCTGATGAGAAAACCAAAAGTGATATTTTTGGATGAACCAACAGTTGGTTTAGATGCAAGGGCAGCCAAAATATTGAAAACTCTTTTAGAAAAATATAAAAATGAAGGTACTACGATATTCTTAACAACACATATTTTGGAAATTGCTGAAAAAATGTGTGACAGGATTGGAATAATAAAAGATGGGTCAATTTTGGCTGAAGGAAATATGGATGAGTTAAGAAATATGTCAGAGAAAGAAAATCAATCTCTTGAAGATATTTTCTTAGAATTAACAGGTGGAGACGAATTTGGAGACATTATAAAAGAATTATAGGGGTGAGAATATGAACGATCTTTTTTTAATATTAAAATATGGATTTAAAAATAAAGCGAGACCTAAGAAAAAAGGGTTAATGTCAAACAACTCTGTATTTGGAAATATTTTTGGATATTTGTTCCCGGCGATATTGTTTATGTTTATCATGCTTCCTTTTATGTTGAGTGTTTTTAACAATACTATGATTGAAATTATGCCTGGTGTTACTTTTGCTGAACTGATGGCATCTATGTACATAGCTTTAATGTCTTTATTGTTCTTCTTACAATACTCACCAGCTATAATAAATACTTTATTCAACAACGATAACATTGAGTTTTTGTTGACCACACCGGTAAAAAAGGGAACTATATTTTTAAGCTCTGCAATTGATAGTTTTCTCGTTTCTGGATTGCCTATAGGTATGATGCTTTCTGTAATTATATCTTACGGAATTGCAGCAGATGTCAATATTTTTAACTTGATTATATCAAGTATAGGTTATATATTTCTTATGATTTCTTTGTCATTGATAGCTGGTTTGATATTTTCTTATTTCATTGGAAAAACAGCTGCAAAAAGATTTTCACAATTGATGTATTTTGCCAGTATATTTGCCTTTGTTTTCATGACAAATTTTATCCCTACAGATCAGATAAATCAAGCACAGCAGGGTCAACTTTCTGGAATATTTGGAAATATGACTTTTTTAACAGGTGAATTTTTCCCTCATACACTTTTATTAAAAAGTATGCATGGTAATATATATTTTGGTTTACTTTCAATTTTAATAAGTGTTCTCATCATAGTTTTAATTTATGGAGTATCAACCAAGTTAGACTTTGTAACTTCAAGAAAAAAATCGAAAAACAAAGAACAAAAGATAAAATTAACTGGTGGAATGCCTGTTTTGAAAAAAGATTTGAGATTATTGCAAAGAGATTCTCAATCTTTATTCTTGATTTTATATCCGTTTTTGTTTCCATTAATATTTATTTTTATAAACGTCCAAAGTATGGCTGCAATGAATATTATGTTTATATTCATAGGTTCTATGTATGCTGCGATATTGAGTGTGGGAATGATGGTTAACGATATGAAAATTTGGCCTATTCCAAAAACATATCCAATAAAAACAGAACAAATTATAAACAATAAAATATCAATTCCTTTGATAATATTCTTAACTGAGTACGTTATAATTACAATAATCTCAGCAGTTTTGGGATATACTAATATAATTGATTATTTCATGGTAATACCTGTTGGATTGTTATTGTATTATGCAGCTTTATATGGAGTAAAAACTTATTTAAAAAATCCTCAAAGAGATACAAGCAACAAAAATAACGTGCTAACTTTTAAAGAGACAATTGTTTTTGAAGGTATTATAATGGGTTTTGGAGCTGCTATATTTGGCCTTTTAACAGTATATAAGATAAATATGCAAACTCCATTTTTAGATTGGTCTACTATTTTAATAAACTTAGTTTTTATAGGGATCCCAATTTTGTGCATGGGCTTGTTGATTTTTTTAATTAAACAGCAAAAAGAACAGATAAAAAAATATTCAAACGAGATATAAAAAATTAATTGTGTTATAATTGTTATGTATTTCTTAACGAACAATTAACTCAATATCTCGGGGTGGTAACTATGGAAAATATCGATCTCAACAAAAGGAGAATAAAAACAGAGCAGAGAGAATTAACTTGCGAATTTCAAAATATGTTGGATTTTAATATTGATTCAGAAGAACTTCTTAATAAAAAGGAGTATTCTTCTTTTATACAGATGGAAGAATTCAAAAGAATGTACAAAGTAATTTTTCGTATTGATAAAGAAGGCAATTATGATATTGAAGTCCCTGGGTTTAAACTTCCTGTTGAAAGAGATACTCTTATTAGAAAAGTCAAAAGAACAGATGCTTATAAACAGGCTATTAAAAGATTAAGTAAAAACCTTAAAAACTTATACGATGAATATACAGAAAGATATTTGTCTTTTTATATGAAAACCCCTCGAATAATGTTGCCTCCAGAATTTGGAGAAAAATTGGATTCCTTACAAAAACCATTTCTATATTCAAAAGATGAGTTTAAAATCCCTAAGCCAAATAAACAAGAAATATATAATGAGTTGAAACAAGAATCTAAGGAAAAATTTAAGTTTGGTTTCTACAATTTTATGAAGAAACGAAAAAAATACATAGAAGAAAATTTAGAAGAAAGATATAAAGATAGCATAGAATTATGGGAAAAGAAAAAAGAGAAACATGAATACGAAGAAGATATAAAATATCAAAATTATAAAAAACAATTAGAACTTTATAATAAAGAAAAATACAGGCTAGAAAAAGCGTTAAAAGGAGACACTGAGTTTATTAAAGAAAGTGTTAAGGAAATATTAGAAAGCATAAAATTACCAGTTTCTCTTGATTTTACTTACGCTATAAACGAAAAAGACGTTATCATAGAATTAAAAAAACCAGATGAAAAAATTATGCCAGACAAAAAAGTTAACATCCTTTCAACTGGAAAGGCTTCAGTAAAAAATAAAACGAAAAAAGAATTTAGAGACGATTATAATTACTTTGTAACTGGATTAACTTTTTTCATCACAGGTCATATTTTCAACTTAAGTCCAAAAATAGAAAATGTATATTTCACCCTCTTTAAATACGAATCTGGAGAAAAAGAATACCTTTTCTCGGTTAAGTATGATAGAATAACATTTTCTAAAATAAAAACAGATAAACTTGATTCTATTGAAGCAATATATGCTTTTACCAACAGCTTTGATATGTATGCAAGCGGGAAATTTAAAACAAACGATCCATTGATTACATTATAATTTATTTTTTACAATATAGAGGAGGATATCAATTGAAATTCCTGAAAAAAGGACTTGTTTTGCTATTACTAACTATTACGGCCTTTTCTTTTTCAGGTGAATTAGATAAATTTTTATTTAATTTCACCCCTGAGAGTATGCTCGAATCAGAGTCAGACGAAATGAAATACCTTGGTCACCTTTTGACAAAATGGGAAAGTGGATACGAATTTTTGAAAAATACTGATGAATTAGAATTAAACTTTACTGATGAAGAACAAGTTATGATAAATTTTTTAGAAGATATAGAAGAATATGTTTTTATTTCACCATTGAATAAATTGGAAAAAATGAAAGAAAATTATTCTAATTCTTTGATTTTTAACAGTATTTATTTTTATATTGGTTCTGAATATTGGATTGAAACAGGTGATCCAAACTATGCTAAAAAAATGTTTGAAACAGCAGAAAAAATAGAAGAATTATACGGTGAAAGAGTACCTTTAACTATTTATTATGATAGTTATATAGCTTGGTACTCGAGGTTATATGGTGATAAAGAAAGAGCATTTGAAGATATAAAATATGGATACTTAAACTTTGGTAAAGAAAAGAAAATTCTTGAGTTATATATAATAATGTCAAGCCAGATGAATTATTTTGAAAATTTAGATAAAACTTATAATGATTACATGGAATATGATGACAAAGATTTCGAAGTAGTTTTGACATTGGCTAATTCTTATAGGAAAATTGGTAATAATGAAAAGACTATAGAAATAGCAAAATATGTTGTCAACAATGCAACTTCTACATATATTCTACGAGACTCTTATGAAATGTTGGGAGATTTATCTCAAAATTACCAAGAAAAAATAGAATATTATAAAGAAGCAGCAAATAAAGATCCAGAAAACTGGAGATTACTTAAAAAGTTGGGTATGGCTTATTATGAACAAGATCCAGAAGAAAACGCTCAACTTGCAAGAGCCATGCTGAATATGTCTATTAGTAAAAATCCAAACCAACCAGAAGTTGAAGAAGTCTTAGATGTTTTGAGAAGAAATGTAATAATACATAATATAATATACATTGTTTTGCCTATAGTTGGAGTTTTTTCTTTAGGAATATTCTTACTACTTAGGTATGAAAAGAAACAGAAAAAACAAGAGAAAGACATGATATACAATGAATCAAAAGATGATGACGATCTATAAAAAATCAGGCTTTTAGCCTGATTTTTTATTAACTATTTATTTTCTTTTGATTCTTTAAATTCAGCTATAGGGTCGTAATATTCTTCATCTTCACCTAAGTTATACGGATCATCAAATTCTTGAGGCTTAAACATCTCAAGGGGATCTTCATTATATTTCTTCTCTAATAAAGATTTCAAGATTTCTTCAGCCTCTGTAGGTTCTGACAAATCTATTTTTATCTTATTTTTTGTTATTTCAAAAGGGATTTTATCGTAATTTTCAAATGAATCCAAAATTTCCTGAATTCTGACAGTCCTTTTTTCTAAATAAGGATTGTCAAATTCTAAAGATTCGTAATCTCTAATCAAAATATTTTCATCTTCCATGGCATATGGATCAAACTGTTTCAAAAAACAAAGAACTTTATTTTCTAAAGAACCAACTACATTTTCATCTTTGTCAAATACCTTTCCATATTTACCAATCCTAAAATCTAAAAATTTACTGGAATTATCATGTAGGTTTCCATCCAAACCAAAATAGCCAACTATTTTTCCATTAATATTGACGATATTTTTTTTATCATCAATTAAATATATGTTATACATAATATCTCCCCCTTATTCAAATTATAGCATGATAGAAATAATTTTAAAGAAAATATTTCTGTTGGAGGTTTTTATTTATTATTTTAAAAGACTTAAAAATGAAAAAAATTTCATACTTAAATAAACTCCTGTTTTTAATCAATTCCTTAAATAATGCCCTTTTTTCTCTCCTTTTTCTTTTTTCATTTTAAAAAAACACCTCCTTTGGTTTTATTTTACTACCAAATTAGGTGTTTTTTTTATTTTACACAAATTTCCTTACAGCCTCACCTCTTATTTTAAAAAGGGGGCTTTTTTAGTATTAAAAACATCAAAAGTTTTCACTTATTTTTGCATCTGGCCATAGCCATCAAATTTTTCCATAATCTTTTCCATTTCGTTAGAAGACAAAATTACGGGTTCGCCAATAGCTTTAGTTTGATAATAAATCCGACAAGTAAACTCAATTTCCTCTGCCGTATTAAAAGCCCAATTAATATCTTTTCCTACTGCTAAAAGCCCGTGATTGGATAATAAAACAGCATTATAATTTCCCATAGCCAGATAAGCGTTTTCAGCTAACTCTTTCGTCCCATAGGTGGCATATTTTGCTACGGGGACCTTACCCCCTGCATAACCAATGAGATAATGAACCGCTGGTAATTCCCAATTTAAGCTGGCAATAGTAGTTGCGTAAGCTGAATGAGTATGAACAACTGCCGTAATATCTTTACTCTTTTCATAAAATATTTTGTGCATTTCATATTCACTTGAAGGTTTTTTGTTACTGTCTAGAATATTATTATTTAAATCCAGTACCACAACATCTTCTGGTTTAATATCATGGTATGGAACACCTGAAGGAGTTATAGCAATTAATTGCTGATCACGATTAAAGATACTAATATTTCCTCCAGTCCCCGTAGTTAAACCTGTATCAATAAGTTTCTTACCAAATTCTGCTACCATTTTTCTTTCTTCAAAAAGTAACAATTTACCCGCCTCCTACATTAGGCCTCTTCCTGATTTGTTATTTTTTGGACTATTTTAATAAAATCTTCAATGTTACTAAGTTCTTTTCTTTGAGTTACCATTGCTTCTCCTATCTTAAGCGCAAAGATTTGAGCTTCAGCCCTTTTTTTTAAATCTTTAATACCATCAAGATCTTCAACATGGGCTAATCCGATGCATCTTCTCATAGTTTTACAACCACCCATTCCAATACTGTCCTGTAATAACTGTTTTAAATAAAAATCCTGATAGCCACCCACGGTTTTAATTACTTTATGAGCATCTTTATCCCAAAAACTTCTAAATTTCATTTCGAATTTGTTCCAGACATTTTTAATTGTGTCTAATAAATAATTTCTATAATCAATTTTAAACTCTCTTGACACCTTTTTACCTGTCCAGGAGGCATAGTTTAAAATCAAATTACCAATTACTGCACCAATATCAAATCCACTTGGGCCATAGAAGGCGAATTCAGCATCAAAAACCTTAATAGATTCTTGGCTAATAAAAATAGAACCAGTATGTAAGTCTCCATGAATTAAAGATTGAGCTTTTGTCATGAACTTTTCTTTTAAGATTGTAACTTCCTTACGCAACTCAGGCTTTTTCCAAATTTTGTTTTCTAAATAAGGACGTAATTCTGGATTGATATTATTAGTTTCCGCATCATAATAAGGATCAGTAAAGACTAGGTCTTCAGTTATTTTGCACAACTCTGGGTTAATAAATTCTTTTACTCTTTCTTTTTTCTCCTTAGGATCCATATATAAATCGGAGGTGTAAAAGAGAGTCTTACTTAAAAAGGTGGATATCTGATCAGCAAAAAGTGGATATTTTTCCCCTACTATTAATCCCTTACGCATTACGGTCATATCACTTAAATCTTCCATTACGATTAAAGACATTTCATCATCATATTTATATACCCTTGGAACCATTCCATTGGTAAGATTATCCTGAATATCCATGGCCTTATATTCAAATCTAACCCTTTCTTTGGTTAAAGGCCAACTTTCAACAATTCTAACATGATCTAGTGCTTGTTTTATAATTATGCTATGTTCTGAATTTTTATCAATAATATGAAAAACCAAATTAAGATTTCCATCGCCAATTTCTTTACATTCTAAATCAGAGTTATCAGAAAACAATCCATCTATTGATTTAACGTATTCGACAGCTTCTTGTTTTGTTAATGGTTTATAATTTTGCATTTAATAACCTCCCTTCGATTATACTGGTAGCATTTCTCAGAGCTTCTTGAGGACTAATTTTATGTTTAAAAGCCTTAACAATTTCTTTAGTAGTAATATCAATTAATTGTCCTGTAAACGGCAAATGAGGTAGAGATTTTGATCTTTCAAGCATATTTTGTACTACCAGATACCATCTATATTTTTCTTTTCCCTGTTCAAAACTTGATCTACGTGTGGGATTCCCACAATATGTACCAACGACTTTGTCTACCTCTTTTGTAGTTATAAACTGTAAAAACCTTTCCGCTAACAATTGATCTTGACATAAATGGTTTATTCCAAAAGACCAGGTTGTATTCCAGGAAGTTTCTAATGAGGCAAAACCTATATCCTCTGGATTAACACATTGATCGCTTGTTATTTTTCCAACTTGCCCACTCCAGGTAACGCCTAATTTGCATTTATCTTTTTGAATTGTATTTAATACTTTTTCATTGCCAAATTCACCCACATTCTTCGGACAATATTTTTTCATGTTAATGTACTTTTCGAGAGCTATATAGCCTTTTTGATTGTTAAAAAGGGGTTTACCTTTTTTGTCAAAGGCATCTATACCTTCATTACGTAAGTATGGTAAAAAATCTAGAAAAATTTCAGAGGGGTGAGCTTTTAAAACAAATGTGCTTTTTTGTTTATCTGCATTATTTTCTACAATCTTTATTAATTCATCAATTGATATTTCATCAGCTATGTTTTCCTTAATCTCTGATTTCCTGTAAAGTAAGATATGACCATCGCAAAAAGATGGAAGTAAATATTTTTTTTCATTGTACTCTATCTCCTGGCGAATTGAAGGTATAATATCTTCATAATCATAGCCTAATTTAAAATCCCCACTTAACTCCAGTAGATTTCCTTTCTCTACAAAATCACTAATCCATAAATGTCCAGCAATCATAACTATGTCATACTTATAATCTTGAAAAGATTTCATTAAGGTAGAATAATAATCTACCCATTTTACAATATCAAAATAAATTTTAACACCTGTCTCTTTAGTAAATTTCTTTAGAAAGCTGTACCTGTCATCTACATACACATATACAGCAGGATCATCAACGGCTAATACCTTTAGTTGCTTATCCATTAATTTATGTACTCTCCTTGTTTGTTTTTTTGTATTATATTATTCAAATAATTTTTTCAAGTTTTCATTGTAAGGTGGTCTGACAATGCCTTTTTCAGTAATGATTGCAGTAATATATTTAGCATTAGTGACATCAAATGCAGGGTTGTAAGCTTTTACTCCTTTAGGGGCAGTCCTTCTACCAAATCCATTAACAATCTCTTCTTCACCACGGAGTTCAATTTTAATATAATCTCCTGTAGGAGAATCTAAATCAATTGTAGAAGAAGGCCCTAGAACGTACATTGGTATATCATATTCTTTAGCCAATATAGCAAGTCCAGAAGTCCCTATCTTATTGGCTGTGTCCCCGTTAGCTGTTACTCTATCACAACCAACAAGTATAGCATCAATCTTACCTTCTTTCATAACTAAAGATGCCATATTATCACAGATTACAGTTACATCTATTCCAGCTTTATACAATTCATATGTAGTAAGTCTTGCCCCCTGCAATAAAGGCCTTGTTTCATCAGCATATACTTTAAAATTATAACCCTTTTCGTAACCTAAATACATTGGAGCTAAAGCAGTACCATAACCAGATGTAGCCAAACCGCCTGCATTACAGTGAGTTAAAAGACCCATGCCAGGTTTTAATAACGACAAGCCGTATTCACCAATGGCTTTATCCATTTCCTGATCTTCCGCTAATATCTTTTCACTTTCATCAAGTAAAGCCTTTTTAATTTTCTCAACACTTTTTTCTTCTTCTTGTTCAAATCTCCTAGTCATTCTTTTTAAAGCCCAAAACAAGTTTACAGCTGTAGGCCTTGAGGTCGCAAGATAATCCCTGATTTTTTCAAACTCTATTTTAAATTCAGCTACATTTGTAGCTTTGGACTTTAAAGTAGAGACAAAAAGGCCAAAAGCAGCAGCAATACCAATGGCAGGAGCACCTCTAACTCTTAGCTTCTTTATTGCCTCCCAGATTTCTTCAGGTTTATCTAATTCTAAAAATTTCTCCTCATTAGGCAAAAAAGTCTGATCAATGATAACTAATTTGTTTTTTGATTCATTAAGTTTAACAGGAACAATAGTCATAATTATTATCATACCCTCCTAAATTATTTTGATTACTTTCTTTAAAACCTCTAAAACATGCATTTAACAATCTTTTAAAATTTTTAATATTAAAGATTAACTTTATTTGAATAGGTTAAACTATTATAGATCTCTATGCTATTCAAAAGATGGTTTTTCTTGTTCAATAACAGGGAGTATCTTTTATTTTAAGAAACTTACAATAAACTAAATTTCATTGAATCCATTTTTCAATAGTAGAAAACAACGGAAGTATCACTTCTTTGATATATAAAAACAATAGAATTATAGAAAAACCTCTCTATTCTTTTAGAATATTTTATTCTTTGTTAATCATTGCTTTGACCTACATCTGAAGGAGGTAGATTATTATTTTATCGTCTTTGCTTATAATAAGTCAAAGTCAAGGCGAGAATTAAAACAACACCTTTAACGATATCCTGAGAATAATAAGGAAAATCCATCATAATTAGCCCATTTAAAAGAGTTCCCATTAATAATGCTCCCAATAAAGTTCCAAAAGCGTTAGGCTTTCCGGCTCCAAATATTGAAAACCCAATATAAGCAGCAGCTACCGCATCCATTAAATAAGGCCCACCTGCGTCAACCTCTCCAGAACCTAATCTAGCACCTAATACAAGACCACCTAAGGATGCAATTAAACCAGACAACATATAGGCGATTAATTTATATTTACTAACAGGGATTCCAGATAGTTTTGCAGCTTCTTCATTTCCACCTATCATATATAAAAATCTGCCATATTTTGTTTGATTCAAAAATATATGTATCAGAATAACTACTACAAGCATAATAATAACAGGGACAGGAAGGCCCAACAATTCCCCTCGACCTATAAACAAATAAGCTTCGCTCATAAGTCCTGGCGCTATACCAGCATTATTAGGCAATGGCATATAATTATAAATTGCAGATCCATTCTGAAAAGTTATGGATACTCCTGTTAAAAGAAACATCATGGAAAGAGTTGTTAGCAAATCTGGTATTTTCATCTTTATAATCAGAAAAGCATTAATTGCGCCAATTAATGCACCAACAATCAAGGGGACAATGATAGCTAGCACCGGACCCATATCCCAAATAACCATAAATTTGGCTGCTATAACTGAAGCAAATCCTGCCGTAGCACCTACAGATAAATCAAAACCATCAATGGTAAGAGATATAGTAACCGCTAATGCGATTAAAGCAACAATAGAAATAGATCTTAAAATGTTTGTTATATTAGTAAAGTTAAGAAAATTATCAAGAGTAATTGAGAAAAAAAGTATTGTTGCTACTATAACAAGAATTGTTCCATATTTATATAAAAATGCAAATAAATCAAACTTTTTTTCTTTAGTATTATTCACCTAATCCACCTCCAGCAGCATAGTAAAGTAATTCTTCTTCAGTAGTGTCTTTTGTCACTAATTCTTTTACTATTGTACCGTTATACATTACATAAATTCTGTCCGTTAATCCCAATATCTCACCAAATTCGCAGGATGCATAAAGAGCACCTGTACCCTGATGAACAAGGCCGCCAATTAGCTCGTAAATTTCTACTTTAGAACCTACATCGACTCCTTTAGTAACTTCATCAAGGATGAATACTTCAGCATCTGATAAAAACCACTTACCAACAGCAACCTTTTGTTGATTGCCACCACTTAAATAGGCTACCAATTGTTTTTCACTTGGTGTTTTGATTGCTACTTGTTTGATAAGTTCTCTTGAAACTTGCTTAATTTTGTTTTTTTGCATAAAAATACCTTTACAATACTTCTCAAGCGTTGGCAAGGTAATATTGGTTTCTACAGATTCATATACTAAAATTCCTTCCTTTCTTCTTTCTTCAGGGACTAATGCTAAACCATATCTAACAGCTTGTGCTGGAATTTTTGGTTTTATTCTTTTACCTTTTAATCTTATTTCACCTTCTGTTATGTTCCCTTCACCAAATATCAATTTGCATAACTCTGTTTTTCCAGCGCCAACCAACCCTGCCAGACCTACTATTTCTCCCTCCCTGACAGATAAACTTACGTTATGAATTCCTCCGGTTCCAGATAAATTTTCAACTTCCAATATAGTGTTACCAATTTTAGTTTCTACTTTAGGATAATTATTTTCTAATTTTTTACCCAACATTTTTTCAACAGCTTTATCAATAGTCATATCATCTATATCGAAAGTTCCGACAATTTTGCCGTCTCTCAGCACAGTAATTTTTTCAGCTATTTGAAATACTTCATTTAATCTATGAGATATAAAAATGATACTCATACCCTCATTTTTTAACTTTTTAACAATATCAAATAATTTATTTGTTTCTTCAACGCTTAAAGGGGCTGTTGGTTCATCTAAGATTAGATATTTAGCATCTTGAAAAACAGCCCTTCCAATTAAAACCATTTGTTTTTCAGAAAGAGGAAGTTTATTAACTGTTTGGTTTACATTTATATCTAAGCCAATGTCAGAAATTACTTTCTTTGCTTGCCCCTTAATATCATTCCAGCTAATAAGAGTCCCTTCTTTTCCTTCAATAATGTAATCCATCATGATATTTTCAGCGACCGTTAAATATGGAATTAGAGCAGTATCAACTTCCTGATATACGATGACAATTCCGTTGCGCTTTGCATCAATAGGATTATTAATTTCTACCTTATTATTATCAATCGATATTTCACCTTCATAATCTTCATAAGCACCTGCTAATATTTTCATCAAGGTGCTTTTTCCTGCACCATTTGCGCCTATCATTGCATGTACTTCACCTAATTCAACTTCAAAGTCTACATTTTCCAATGCTTTTACACCAGGAAAAGACTTTGTTATGTTTTTCATTTTTAGCATTTTAATCTTCCCCCTGTTTAATAAGCTTTTGATATGGTTTTATCATATTAAAGTTTGTTGGTTTTGGTTCAAACCAACAAACTTTAGTTTTGCTTTACTTAACGCTCTTTTCTAAAGCTAACATCCAATCT